>CESO01326243.1_pt1 | contig 14381 bp, 11 predicted proteins | sample 356341 | NCBI WGS metagenome assembly CESO01 (sample SAMEA2621812, study PRJEB7988) | marine metagenome | biome: marine biome (ENVO:00000447); feature: deep chlorophyll maximum layer (ENVO:xxxxxxxx); material: "saline water (ENVO:00002010), including plankton (ENVO:xxxxxxxx)" | depth 35 m
ATTATTCAGAAGAATGATCCATTAGTTATTTTATTATCGGGAACTCCTACTCCTGAGTCTTACAGTCAAATGTATCATCAGATTTATGCGATACCTAGAAATCCTTTCAGAAGGTTTATAAATTTCTATCGGTTCTGTGATGAGCACGTCAACGTAACTCAAAGACCCATCAATGGGATATACATTAAAGATTATTCTAAGGGACTACCAAGCATAATGGATTCAATGCAACCTTACTTTATATCATACAGTCAAAAGGAGGCAGGTTTTCAAGTGAAGACTAATGAGCATATACTACACGTTAAGATGAACCCATTGACCTATAATCTTGCAAAAAAACTTCAGAAGAATTTAGTAGTGGAGGGAAAGAATGAGGTAATACTAGCAGACACACCGGTTAAGCTTATGATGAAGCTTCATCAGATATATTCTGGAACAGTTAAATTTGAGAGTGGAGCCTCTAAAACATTAGACTATACCAAGGCTCAGTTTATAAAAGACAAATTTAAAGACAAGAAGATAGGTGTCTTCTATAAGTTTAAAGAAGAGTTTAAAGCCTTAAAAGAAATTTTTCAAGACAATCTTACTACTGAGCTTGAAGAATTTGTTAACACTAATAAGTCAATCGCACTACAAATTGTGAGTGGAAGAGAGGGCATAAGTCTTCGACAAGCTGACTGCTTGGTTTATTATAATATTGACTTTAGTGCTACTAGTTATTGGCAGTCTCGTGATCGCATGACAACCAAGGATAGAGAAAACAACGAGGTTTATTGGATATTCTCTGAGGGGGGTATTGAGGATCAGATATATAAAGCAGTTGTTAATAAGAAGGATTATACCCTGAATCATTTTAAAAAAGACCTCCTCAATTTATGAAAAAACCTGTTATTGTTACCTCTTTATTTGATATAGGTAGAGACACTTGGGAAACATTTACTGTTTCATACCACACTTATCTATGGTGGATGAAAAACACTTTATCTCTTGACGCTAAGTTTGTTATTTATACTGACAATAGATTTCATGATAAGATAGTTGAAATGAGAAAAGAATTTGATCCAGGCTTAAGTGAGACCAAGGTTATAAAAACATATTTACACCAACTTCCTAGCTACTTAAAGTATAATAGGTGGATGGAAACCCTAATGCACTCTGAACAGTTCAAATCTAAAATTCAACATCAAGTGCCTGAGATGACTAAGCCTTTATATAATACTGTAATATTTAATAAACTTGACTTTGTTAAAGACGCCAAGGATAATAATTATTTTGATGGAGATTTGTTTATATGGGTAGATGCGGGTGGACTGCGTGACGATATAAACTTATACAAAGGCACTAAATGGCCCAATCTTAAAACAGTAAATGATATTATACATCCTAATAAAGTAACTTTTTTTTCTCATCGCCCTGACTTTTCAATTGTTAATAAAGAAGATCATGCTTTGTCTCAAATACGATATATACAAGGAGGGTCTGTTTTTTGTCCGCCTAGCTGTATTGACCCGCTGCACACGTCGTTTAATGAAACTGTAAAAGAATGTCTTACTAAAGAATACATAGGTAGTGAAGAAAAAATGCTTGATTTGACCTTTATCAAAGATAAAAAGTTGTATAACTTAATTGCTTGTGACTGGAGAGAGTATTATAATATATTAAAATAATTATTAAATTTATAATTATGATAGACGGATTACCTAAAATGGACCCCAAGTATCTCACTGATAATGATCTATGGGATAGCTCATGGCTCAAAGAAAAATATCCGGAAAGATTTATAAATGACCGAACAACAGATACAAACAAAAAAAATTAAACAATTAGAAGCTGATGGATACTATGTCCTCAAGCTTATTAAAACCAATAAGAATGGTATCCCAGATTTGTTAGCACTACACCCCAACAACGAGGTCTTATTCGTAGAAGTTAAAACTAAAAAGGGTAGAGTATCTAAACTTCAGGAATATCGAATGAAAGAACTAAAAGACCATGGATTCAATGCGGAAGTATACAGAGGCTAATACTAGTTACAAAGGGTATCTCTATACCTTTGACAGCAATTTTGTTTTGGAACTTATGCGTCTTGACCTTACAACTTCGGTGCCCATAGTAATGCAAGTAGAGCGGTATGTTGACAGAAACTATACTTATTCACCTGATGCTACCTTCGAGTTAGTAGGAGTTGTGGGAAAAGAAAACCCGTTTTATTTTTTGATTGAAGTTTCTCACTATGATGACATGATTTTTGAAAACCTACATCAAATTGATTCAGACACTTTCCTAGATTACTACAATAAAAACATGCTTCTCTCTCCAAAATAGTAAAGTATTTTTTTTTTGCAAAAAAATTTATATCTTAGAAGGCATGAATGGATTACCTCCAGTAGAGCATAAGCGCATACAAAATATAAACTTTGTTATGGCTGATCTTCATGCATCACTGAACTCAATTTACGAACATCTTATGGATAAAGAATACAAACCTCTGAAAGGGGAAGTAAGTTCATTAACTAAAAAGCTTCGTAGTGTTGGCGAGTCAGTAACAGATGAAGTTTAGTCCTGACTACGATTTTATAGGTGCTGTTTGCATCACCCTTATAGTGATGTACTTACTTTCTATTCTTATTTTCTAGCCTTTCTTTTCTTGCGGATTTCGGCTTCTTTCTTTTTACGTCTACCTTCTGGAGAATTAGGACCGTATAACTTTTTATATAACTTTGGATTTACTTTTCTTAGTTCTCTTTTATTGTAAAATCCTGATTTGTTTTTAGTTTTTTTATCATCAAAAAATTTCTTATTCGCTATTCTTCTTACATCTCTGTAAAAAGGGATTAATCCTATATTACCAAGAGCCTCAATAGAAAGTCTATCTGTTAATTCATCTTTAGCATCTTGCCTTCCTTTCTCTGTTTTGTTGAAGAGAGCTCTCATACCCACCTTATAGGTTCTATCAGCAGTTTTTAAAAGAGGTCCATAAGGTCCCGCAAAAGATTTTATTGCAAGAGATGATAAATCTTTGCTTCTGACGTCCTCCTTACCTATTGCACTAAAAACTATCGCGTGTTTAAAGGGATCATATTCTTCGTCCTCTCTTAGTGACTGTAAATACTTTTCGTTAAATGCTTCTATCCCCATGGTAATAGGAATGTTAGGTATGTTCCCTAAAGTACCTCTTGTAAGTAAAGAAGTTAGCGCTCCCGTTAATTGTCTACCTGTTAGATATGCTAATTCATCCGCCTCATCTGCGTCCTCATCTTCTGGTGCGCCAAATGCTTCGTCCATTTGTCCTATAATTGCTTCATATATAACCATGTAAAGTGTCATACGCATGGTTACCCCTGTCAGCAACCCCATAGCTTCGGTGGAAGATATTTCGCCAGCATTAAATAAGGCGTTGATTGCGGCTCTAGCTGTTGTAAATTCAAACAAACTAAAGTTTGCCATATATCCATTAGCAACACGCCATACATTTTTGGTAGTCTCCCCAGGCTTTTGTTGGAGTTTGTCAATAGCATTAAAAGGATTCTTAGAGGTTGCCATTTGTATACTTTGTTTGTCAGCAGAGATTACTGATTTTTCTACAGCGTCTTTATACTCATCCCCTAAATATTTAGAATCTCCCTCAGCTATAGCTTTCATATCGTCACTAGTAAGAGTAATGCCCGTCTCTGCTTTAAATGTTTTAGCAAACTCACCCATAAATAAAGGTCTTGAAATCCACTGATCAGGAGCAGACAACACATTGTTAGCTAGCTTATTCACAAAATCTGCCACTTGTTTTCCACCAAACCCGGCTATGTAGTTAGCTATGTTATTTACTTGACTTTTTGCTTGTCCTTTTTTAGAGCTCACTTGTTTAAATAAACCTAAGTCTGCATACTTTCCAGTTAATTCATCTGCATTATACAGCTTGTTTGTTTCTGTAGATCCTACGTTGTTCATAAAGTTAATACCTAATTCATGGTTTTCAATAATAGGCATGTATTTAGAGACTCCATCCATAAATCCCTCTGGATTACTTGCGAGGGCAAAAGAAAGGTTAGATGTAAATTCAGCAACTGCTCGTGGAGCAGAGGCAAGCGCAGCTTGATAACCTAAAGTTCTTATTTTATTAAAAAGAGTAGAACTATAGTCTGTAAAAGTAGATTGGAATACTGTTTCTAAAGACTCATTAACTGAGGCTCGCAAGGCTTTCAAAGCCATGATATCTTCATTAGATGATTTAGGATTCTCTTTAATCTTGGTTTCTAATTTATTCAAAGTTTGCTGCAACTCTCTAATAGGAACCGTCATGTGATAATCTAAAAGTGTTTCTTGCACACCCCGAGTGGCTGATAAAAAAGGATCAAAACTGATAGGTTTTGCGCCCGCAGTTCTCTCTAGCAATGTGCCTGCTTTTGTTGATGGATTTACAAATCTATCTTGCTGTTGTTGAAAGTATTCTTTAGACGGATTGTAATCTCTTAGTATAACATGATGACTATAATCATTAAGTAAATCAATTTTATTTCCTCTAATTGTAGCTGATGTAAATAGTGCTTTAGGAGCTAAAGAGTTGTTAACTTCATCAAGTAGCTTTAAGGCTTTTTTTTGATTTTCAGAAAAACTTTTCTCAATTTTTATGTTGTCTATTTCTCCGTCAACCTCAAACTCCTTTTTTAAATCTTGAAGTATCTTCAAATCATTCGCACTTAACACATCTCCTTCTAGTGCCGCATCTATGGTAATATTTAAAAAATCCATAGCCGAAGGTGTCTTTTTATTTCCAGGATTATTTAAGTGTTCTCTTTGTAATTGATACAACCTTAGTTTATATTGGTCTTTAACAATGTCATTGTGAGGTCTTTCAATGGGTGATTTATCTTTTGCTATAAGATTATAGGCCGCATCTATTTTAGCTTGTAGTTTTTTAGTTTCAGTTTCATTAGACGAAAAGGCCTCGGCTAATTTTCTAAAAGTGTTATTATAAATTGTTTTGCTATTAAAGTTTCCTAGTATATCATCTATCTGAAACTTAGGATTATTTCTAATTCTATTTGATATATAATTCTTAGCAATTATACCACCGAATGGGCGTGATATGGCTTTTTCTATTTCAAACATAGCCTTTCTAAAGTTCTCTAATATCTTAGTTCTTTTTAAATTAGTAAAAGGTTTTATAAGAGCGTCAGCATTTTTATTTGAACGAACTTGTATCATAAGCTCTGAAGCTTTCTTAGGAACATAACCTTTGGTAATATTGTCCTTGACTTTTTCAAGTTGTTTAATTTGACTAACATCTATTGTCCCATCACGTTTTATTTTAACGAGCCCTTCTATATCCTCAGTAGTTAGTTCATTTATTTCTTTTGCTAAGTCTTTGGAGTCTTGATCTAAGGCTGGATCAACAGTAATTTTTATATCAGCTATTCTTTGCGATTCAGAAGGAACATCAAAGTCAACATTAGGCTTGGCAGCTATAGCGCCATCGTCTGTATCTACTTGTTCTTCAACTGCGTTTAAAATTTGCTGCGCTTTAGGAGCTATTACTTGTTCCTCTGATAAAGTTAATACTGCCGCTCTTTCTCCCACTTCATTCAAAAGTTCAGTATAAGCTTGCTTTTGTTCATTAGGAATAATCGATGGATCTAGAGTGAATAACTGTGTCAAAAGAGTTGTGCTTGGTTGAGGGCCCATCTTTCCTGCCTTAATATTTTTACGTGCTCTTCTAGCTTTCTTTTTTTGTTGAGGGACCGTAGGTTGTTTCACCTCCTCAATACTTGGCTTAGCATCTGCAATAGTTTCTTGTGATACCACTTGTATTACATCGCCTTCGCCGTAATCCCAATTTAAATCTGCACCCTCTCTTGTTGCTAGAAACTCTGCGTCTTTTTTAGTTTTTGAATAAACTATTTTACTTGTTTTTTTGTTTCTAACAACCCACTTACCACTTCCGTCTTCTTCTATTTCTAGTCCTTCTTTTTCGTTTCGATTGTCGATTACCTCAAAATCCTTTCTAGCTTCTTTGGGGTCTTCAGGTAAAGTATATTTTACCTCCTCGGTCTTTGAAACTTCAGTTTCAACCTCACCCTCTTGGGCTGGTTGGCCGGACGTTTCTTCTTGGGCTTGCGTAGTCTCTCCGGCAGGCTCTGTGGATTGATTGTCTCCTTCAACCACTGCTTCGCTAACTTCGGATTGTTCTTCATCAAGTACCTCAGTTGTGCTTTCGATTGTATCGGCATCTTTAATTTTTTTATTAGTTAATAAATCAGACTCTTCTATAAGCTGCTCTTGAGTAGGATTTTCTATTCCTTTTGCCGCTAAAGACTCTCTTACTTCTTCTTCAGTGGTGACTATTGTTTCTTCTGTACCATCGTACTTTCTGCTTATTGCATCTATTTGTTCATCGACAATAGCTAAGTTGTTTTTTGCCGACTTCAAAGTGCTGTTTTCTAAGCTTTGCCTTTTCTTTTCTAACCCCAATAACGCAGCCTCATCTTCTTCGTTTATCCCTGGGTTAGCCTCTTTTATCTTAGCTATTAGAATAGCATCAGATTTTTTTGTTTCAGCAGCTTTAAACAACTCAGGATCATTTTTTATAGTAATTTGAGCACCAGCAATTTCATCTGGCGTTCCTTTATTTACTAAATCTTGAACTTGTTTCCTTGTGGCTTTACCTCCATTGAGCTGATAGGAAGCGGGTTTTAATAATCCTGCTCCTACTGTTAGAGGCGCTGTAGCTGTTCCTGTAATACCTTCAAATCCTATCTCGGCAACATCCATTTCTTGGCCCGCTACACCTCTTGCTACTGCTTCACCTATTGCTCCCCCTGCTCCTTCTATACCTAAACCTGCTGCTGCTGCTAAACCTTTGGATGTTGTTAGCGCAGCTCTTCTTGTTACTCCTGCAGCTAGACCTCCGCTCATAGCGTCAATGGCGGCGATAGAAATACCTCTACCCAAAGCACGGTTCTGAATACTTATCATTGCCTCCTCATCAGACAAAACTTCTCTTATTCCTTTCTCGTCAAACGCTAAACCTTTTTTATTTAATTCTTCTTCTAAAAACTCACTGTAAGCTAGGCCTGTTTCTAAAGCGCCAGACACTCCTGCTATCCCTCCTATTAAGGCTCCAGGTAATGCTCCCACTCCTGCTCCTGCACCTGCTCCCACCACTGCTCCTGCACCTGCTCCGGCTAAACCACCAGCGAGGGATCCTTTATTGACCATAGCAGACACCGAACTAGTAAATAATTGTGGGATTACTGTTGGGTTTTTAAAGACGCCTTTTAAAAATCCATAGACTCCTTTACCTTCATCTTCGTATATACGTGAAAAGTCTTGCATCTCTTCGGAAGGAGCAACCGATTGCATACCTTGATACGCTTGTATGTACTCCGCTAAATCTTCATCGGACACGTCTTGCCCTTTTGAAAACAGATTTAATGCATCATCCACTGTTGCTCCTTGAGCTTGTCCTTGTACGCCAGACCTATATAAGTCTCCAAAGAAATCAGTTACTTCATTCTTGCCAAACATCCTTTCAATCGCAGTATCTTTTTCTGGTTGAAATGTAGCGGTAGGTTTTCTGTTTCTGTTTAAACTAGTAAGAGGCTCATTTTTTGTAGAAACCGATCCACCATCCTGCAATTGTGATGCCGAATCGAGAACGTCTTTTTTTTTTAAGCCAATGTTATTTGACCAATCATCAAAGTTACTGTCTGTTAACTGGTTAGCAAACAAATAATTATGTACGTTTTCTTGTACTTCAGTATCATTAAAAAAAGTTTCAGACCACGTTTCAAACTCGCTATCAGTTAAATTATTTTCTGTTAGATTTTGCCAAATATTTTGTAGTATCTCATTGTCCATTACCCAAATTTCTTTTTAGTAGCATCCGTATCTACGTTAGTTTGATCTTTTTGTTCAATAGGATTGTACCTCTCAAATACCTCTTGGTTTTCAAAAAACTTTATAAACTCTTCTTTACCCACAGGCTTGTCGCTGTTCTTACGAGTATCCAATAAATTAATTATTTTATCAAGGGATTTAGAAAACTCTTCCCCTGCAGGTATTCTTATACTTTCTGTCATTATATCGGGGACGAATAATTCTAACGCGTCAACCTTTGTTTTAGCAGGAATTGTGAGAGTAGACTTTCCTGAAATAGTTTGTCTACTTTGCTCGGGCTCATATATTTCACCACCCACTACTCTATTTAAAGTTGCCCCTGAAGGGAATTTTTGATTATCGAAAACATTTGTTATAACCTCTGCGGTCTTATCAAAGTTTTCTTCGTTTAAAGAATCTTCATTTAACCCCCTTATTGTTGTTTTAGCTAAATCACTTCCTTCTTCTGTAGCAATTACATTTACATTAGATATGTAAGGCAAATCATCCTCTACCTCATCAGTCTCATTTTGATCAAGCCTTCTTTTTTGCAAAGCTAATTGCTCTTTCTGAAATTTACTTAATTTATCTTCTTTAGCCTCTTTTCTAGTTCCGCCTAACGATGCTTCGAATCTTGCCTCTGCATATTTCTGTGCAGCTTCTAATTGTTTTTTACCATTAGGCGTGTCAAAATTATTTGTGCCGTCAGGGTTCACAAGAATAAGATGTGGATTCTTTTTAGCCTCTTCCTCGTCATAAGTAAAATCATAAGATGTTCCGTTAGGAGCCATACCAATGTTACCAGTTAGAATACTTGAAACATTATCAGGATTGACAGTAAAAGAAGCGACCATATCTTTTTTAGCCTTAGCTAAAAGCGCTTGTTCTGCCACACCCAGTTCGCCTTTTTGTGATGCTAGGAAAAATTCTTTTGTTGTACGCCCATCACTCTCTTGTATTAAGGTTGCTCCTAATCCTTTCACAGCATTAGTCACTGCCCCATCCAAATCAAAACTATCATACTGTCTTGTTGCCTGCTGAACAAGTTCTGATGCGTTAGCAAAATCTCCAGGCGTAGTAGAAATTTGCCAATCTCCATTCTGATCCTTATACCTTCTAGCTACATTTACCTCTCCTGTTAGAGGATTAATATAAGCTCCATTTTTTGCAAAGTTTAAAAACCCTTCAGTTTGTTGACGCATCCAGTTTTCTTTAGCCTGACTTTCACCCGCGCCAAAGCGACGCATAGACTCGTCATATCCTTCGTTAAACTTTTTCCCTGCCTCAAACATTAAGTCAGTCCCTTGATTTGCATTAGCCCTGAACTTATAGAAGTCACGCTCAGACATTTGACCGCTCTTTAATAGCCGCTCTGCATTTCTCATGGCATCACCTGCATCGGAGGTAAAATCCCCCATAAACCTATTCACCTCAGCATTAGTTCCTTGAGGTTGATTTAAAAGCTCTTTATTATAATCAGCTAATTGTTTATTAATATCATCCTTTCTTTTCTGACGATCTTTAACTTCTGATTGAATGTTGTCGCTCATTTGCTTTCCAACATCCTGCCAATTTATTTGCATTGGCTTTGCGTCTCTTACGTATCCGAATCCTGTTGCCATATTTTATTAGTTTGGACGGGGAATATTTATTTCTCCCACAGCTGGTAATATATTTTCAAATATTGACTGATCTATAGGTTGAGTGCTTGTAATATTAGACACACTAGGTAATTGAGCGCCTAAAATACGCGCTGTGCTTGATGGATTAAAAACTCTTTGTGTCTTGTTAAAGCTAGCATTAGAGGGATCAAACGTATCTCCCGTGTTAAAACCTAGTAAATTTGTTTTATTTGGGCTTTGCTTCCCATATAAAGAAGCTGCCGACATAGCTGTAGTTCCTGCGTCTACCAATCCTTGAACGCCTTGCTGATTAGCGGCAGCTCTAGCAGCTCTAGCATCTGCTGCTATTTGTTGCTGTCCTTGTGCTTCTTGCAAGTCAATGTTAGCCCTAGCGTCTCTAAGCCTTGAATCTTCTGACGCTACTAATCTATCTAAAGCTTGCATCTCCTTGCCCATAGCTGTGCGTGTCTGAGCTTGCTGAGCTTGGTTGTATATTGCAGCTCTACCCGCCACTTCTCCAACTCCTCTCTCGCCTGCTTGTCCTGCTTGAACTATTTGTGCGGCTCCAGACAAAGCTGCTTCACGCTCTAATTCATAAGGCTCTTTTTGTATTGACAAACCTTCATAAAAGTTTGTTTGTAGTTTTGCTTTAGCTTCTTCCATAGCTTTACCTGCTGCCCTTTCGGCTTCTTGCTGTCTTTTTCTTTGCTTGCCTGCCTGAATAAAACTCGCCCCTGATCCTAGAGCAGATACTCCTGCAGATATTGCCATTGCTGTACCTGTTGCTATTGCCATATTATAATGCTTTTATCATTTCTTGTGTGTAATTGTCACCAACTGTATAGCCTAGATCTTTATAAGTTTCCACAAGCCCTTTATGTTTAATGAGCGCATATGCGTATTTACTTCCTCCTACCTTACATGTTTGCGTTAACGAATCAACTAATGATTTTACCGCATTGTGTTTGGCTTTTTTATCTTTGTAATTCTTATTTGATATTATCCAGTCCACCCAGGCTACTTTTGAATTTGTTATATATATAAACCCTGCACATACAGGGATGTCATTGTCTAATACTATTAAACCACCTTCACCGTCATCTGGCAAAAAATCTTTTGCCGGAGGCTCCCATCCCCAGTCATTCCACCAACCCACAAGTATATCCTCGTAATCAGTAGAATTAAGTTTACGTATATTAAACTTCATACTCTAACAAAGATACTAATTTTTACGGATAGCTTTTCATTATCTCAGCTTGTACAGCAAAGAGCTCTGTAGGCGAAGGGCCAGTATTCTCGATAATAAATCTACAGAAGTGTCCAAGCAGGCCGTAAGACTCTGCCGTATTATTCTTAACCCCTATAACATAAGGGTTAGCAACATCTGGTCCCGTTGCTCCTGCTATAGATGCGTCAATTACAATATTATTTATGTTCTGTTGTAAGTTTATATTAATTTGCGTGACTTGACCCGCTAGCATTGGAGTGTTAGTTATCTCGCTATTATAGTATAAAAAATCTCCTATACTAAGTATTGATCCTATACTAAAACTAGGGTTTGAAATGAAATCAAACTGCCTAGTTGAAGGCAAACCACTAAAACTATCGGCCCTTCCTATACCATTGATTGCTCTAGACGCAAAGTTAGATATTACAGTTGGAGATTGGGTGGTGTTTTTAACAGCTGCATACCACGAGCCTTCTTTTAATTCAAACCATTCATTACTTATAAACCCATCATTCTGCAAATCTGTATTTAGTGTAACGGTCCATGGCTCATCTGATTGCAAGTTTATGGTTTTAAATATTTTACTCACTATAGGAAGCTCATTAATAACACTAGTTACTGTAGAATTATATTGGACCCCATAAAAATTATTTCTTAATGGATTAGTATTATGTCTATATAAATTGCCTTCTGAAAAAGTATAAAAAAAGTTATTCATCCCAACCATATAATCTGGGTTATATGAATAAAAAGACGGCCACCCTTTGGAGTTTTCACTATAAGTTAAAGTGTATTGAGGACCTAAAGGTATAATTGGTGCGGCCACAGGATTGGTTGCAATAGGTGTGGGAGCAGGAGTGGCCGTCGGAAAAGGCGTGGGGGTAGGTGTTGGGACTGGCGTAGGAGAAGGCAGCGGTGTAGGGATTAATGTGGCAGTAGGTGGTGGTGTAGGAACCCCTGGAGTTGGTGTTGGGGGGTTTCCTTCTATTCCTTGAATGCAAATCTGCCCTCTTCCAAATGCTTGATTATTGTCAGTGTCTAGTTCAAAAGTAACAATGTCATAGCTTCCAGCCGCAATTTGACCGCTTACAGTTTGACTGTAATATATCACCTCTGGATTGGTTACATCGGCAATAGGAGATTGAGTTTCGGGATAAAACCTGAACACTTCAATTCCATTGGAATCTTGAATAAATCCCATGACCCTAACATATGCAGGACCAGATACCCACGTAGCTTTAGCATAAGGTCTGTTAAAAGCTGATAGGTCAAGATCCTTGGTAAGAGTAACATTAGTTCGATTAGCAATCTTGTATGTGACCCCTCCTGCTATAAAAACCTCGCTGCTAGACTGGCTACCATATACTGTTTGACCACAAAATTGTACGACGTTACTCATAATCACAAAATTACAATTTTATTTTTTAAGTTTTATTTTATACATATCCCTCAATTTTTTCTGCCCAACCACTGTCTTTTCGGTAACTCCAAAGAATCCACTTATGTGGTTTTAGTATATTTTCGTTAATCGTGATAGAGGGAGGTGGTAGTTGTTGAGATATAATTTTAGAAAAATCTATATAATCTTTTCTATAAATTTCTTTCCCCTCTTTATCTGCCAATATAAGCGCAGCAAATTCGTAATCTTTATTTGGAAAAGAAGATTGTTTAAACTCAAAAGTGTGTTTAAATTTAGGCAAGAAAACATCATTAATATTTCCTGGTGGTAAGGAGTTTAAATTACAAGCATTCGTTATAGCTCTGTCTTTAAATCTTATACCCGCATACTGTTCATAATCCGATATTGTTCTGCTAGTTCCGACGTTATAACCCTCAAAACTTTTAGCGTTACATGGCGTGCACACACTACCATCTATGCCAAGTAAAGTTCTAGTGCGAGAATGCGCTCTAGTATTTTTATCAGTCCATTGAGAGTCATCATCCCAATGCTTTGTTCTACCATTTCTCGTATACTCATGCCATGCAATAATTTTATGTGGATGAAATAAATCGTATCCATGAGTATAAGCCCTTACGGCTATAGTTATTTCTTCACCATGAAAATAAAGTAATGGATCGTGGGGCACTTCGAGGCAAAAACTACCTAAAGTAAAAGCAAAATGCGCAGAATAAAACCTTGCTTTTATGGGGTTTTTAGGTTTATTTTCTATGTGATAAGGCAAGAAAAATACTATTCCCTCAGGAGTAAATCTATCAAAAGACATTCCCCAAGGTTGTTGTTTCCTTTCTTTAGGGTCTTTATCGGGATTATAAGAAGGTATGTAGCTTGTTATTAATGGTTTATTATAGCCTGCGCTTTGTAAATTTTTCAACATACTTACACATAATGTGTCCCATCCTTTTACAAAACGATGATGGGAATCTAATTGCAACGTATAGTCTTGTCCGTTGTAATGTTGTTGGATTTGATTCCTTGCCCAACACGCACCTTGAGATTCTTTATATGGTATATCAATAATAATAAACCTACTATCCTCTGAATATTTTTCTAAACTATCCCAAGCATCATCCTTGCTATATTGATGAGCTACACATATTGTTAGTCTTTCAGGTTTGTCGGCGTTAGCTAATAAATCGTCTATTGTAGGTATAAGCTCTGGGTCGCGATAACTCGCAATTTGTATAAATATAGATTCCATTTGATTTGATTTAATTTCATTTTAAAAACCGAAAAGTGATCCTTGTCCACTATTTGCATTGCTTTGATTAGTACATTGAAAACAACTAGTTACCTTGTATGCTCCATTTAACTGTATCTGAATTGCATTATTTATACCGTTAACGGTTCCTGTTATAGTATAACACACTGTATTTGGAGCATAAATTACATCACCAACTAAAAATCCTTGTTGAGCTAAATCCGTAGCTGTCTGTAAAGATATTTCTGTTCCTCCAAATCCTACACATCTTTGCAGTAAATAATAATCTTCCGCAGGGCAATTAGATGCACAAGAGGTAAAGGCAGGGCTTCCATTTAAGTTTCCGTTTGAATCTACACATACAAGTCCAGTAACCGACGGATAAGAACTAGTGTCAGAAGTGGTACCAGCCACTGTATAGGTGTTACTTGATGTATCTACTAATCTAATGTTCAGTGCAAATACTTCAGTTGTTGAAAATACTTTTTGAATATTTGTATTACAGTCTTGTACAATATAGTTGTTAGTTACTGGTTGAATCGGAGCTGGAGGGCAACCAGTTTCTCCAGGAATACTAGATGGTGTTATTATTAAAGCACTATTTACAAACACTGCTGGTGGATGTAAAAAGTTTGGAACATATTTATAATAACATCCAGTATTAGCATCTAAGAATTGTTGTTGATCAGTAATTGATGTTGTTGAGAAAACATATCTAAATTCATTAGTGTCACATGGCGCACACGGTGTCAGCCTATAATAATATCCTGCTACAGTAGGCGTTGGTGTTGGCACCGGCGTTGGTGAAGGCGTTGGCGTAGGTGTAAATGTTGGCGTTGGTGTAGGAGTAGGCGTAGGAAAACTAGTAGGTGTTGGTGTTGGCACCGGCGTTGGAGTAATAGTAGGCGTAGGAGTCGGAGTAGGCGTAGGAGTAGCAGAGCAATTACAAGTTATCGCAATACCTAATATACCATTTATTTGTTCTCTAGAAATTATATT
>CESO01111785.1_pt1 | contig 14361 bp, 13 predicted proteins | sample 356341 | NCBI WGS metagenome assembly CESO01 (sample SAMEA2621812, study PRJEB7988) | marine metagenome | biome: marine biome (ENVO:00000447); feature: deep chlorophyll maximum layer (ENVO:xxxxxxxx); material: "saline water (ENVO:00002010), including plankton (ENVO:xxxxxxxx)" | depth 35 m
TCATTTAAAGAAGCTCATAATCAAGGCAATGTCATGAATGAACAATTGTTGCGCCTAATCGAAGCGCTTAAAAAATCGAACCCCGCGTTAGCTGCATCTGTGACAGCTGACGATGATGAAACCGCTATTGTGCAATTAACCGAAGCGCTGGCAAAACACGGTGCGCCAGAGCCTAGTAACGCTGAAGGCTTAACCCTTGCTGATGTGAATAAAGTGATTGTTGCAAGCCAACGTTTAGTTGAAGCAAAGCAAAGCGCGGTGGCGTTAATTAACCAATCGACTTTGCCAGACGCCGCCAAAACACGCTTAACCGAAAGCGTGCAAAGCAAAGACGACTTAACCACTGAAATGGTGAAAGGCTTAATTGATGCTGAAACCAGTTATTTAAAACAGTTTACTGAGTCGGGCAAAGTGAACATGCCGCATGGTGTGCAGTACTCCGATAACCCAAGCGGCATTGAAATGCTCACGGCATTATTTGACCCTGCTAACAAAGACGTTGTGAGCCTTAAAGAAGCTTACATTGACCTGACCGGTGACAAGCACTGCACAGGTAAGTTACGTGATTGTAGCCGCACCCGTATGGTCGAAGCACTTGATAGCGATAGCCTGCCAAATGTGCTGGCTGATGTAATTAACCGCCGCGTGGTTGATGTATATGGCAGCCTTGAGAAGTACCAGCTATGGCGCAAAGTGTTCCGCATTGGCACTGCAACTGATTTTAAAGATCAGAATGTCACTGAGTGGGGTGGCTATGGCGACTTACAAGAAGTACTTGAAAGTGGCGCTTACCCAGAGCTTGCAAAACCTACCGATAGCAACGCGAAATACCGTGTGAGCAAAAAAGGCGGTATTGCAACCATCACTATGGAAATGATTAAAAATGATGACCGCAACATCATTACGCAAATTCCTAACAAGCTGGCCCGTGCTGCTGCACGAACGCTTAGTAAGTTTGCATGGGACTTTTACATTAACAACCGCAATGCACCGGATGCTAAAGCGCTGTTTCATGCTGACCACAACAACCTGTTTAGTGGTGCGCTTGACCAAACTGAGCTGATGGCCCACTGGCGCGCGATTATGAATCAGCAAGAGCTTGATACCGGTGAGATGCTAGAAATTGAGCCAGCATTTTTACTGTGCTCGCTGGGTAATGTGGATGCTGCATTTGACTTGTTCCAACGCCTGCAAAACAACGACAAAGGTTTTGCTCAGCAACTTAACCTCGAAATTCTGCGGGTTCCTGGTGCGACTGATCCGAACGATTGGGGCTTAATGACGGACCCAGGCGAGCTGGCTAACTTTGAGATGGGCTTTTTAGATGGCATGGAAAACCCTGAAATCTTTACGCAAGACATGCAGAACGTGGGCTCCGTGTTTACGAACGACCAAACTACAATGAAGATCCGCCACATTTATGGTGGCCAATGTACTGACTACCGTGGTGCGACTAAAGCGATAGTTATTTAATTTCCTTGGTGAACTGGTGATGGATGACACGTTGCGCACGGATGCGCTTTATAAGGGTTTTTATTATGTATGCAACACGATTGCCAAGTTATGTACAAGACGAGCAAGGCATTTTAAGCGCTGAAGAAATCAATAACGCGTATGCCGATATGCTTGCTAAGTACCAAAAAGACACGGGCAATTTAGATATTGCAATTGAACATGTTGATGCCTGTTTAAAACTGGCCGCAGCAAGTTGTATTGATATGTTAGCGACCTATTTTGCTAACAATGATAACAGCACGATTTCCAGCGATAGCGTTGACCACGGCAGCAAAGCCGACAGTTACCGACGCATCGCAAACGGCTACCGCAGCCAGTACAACGCGGTAGTGATCAATGACAATAAAAGCTCAGCGTATGGTAAGCCTGTTGCGTTACCTAAGCGCCAACGGTTGCGCTAATGACAGTACGAATTACCGCCCAGGGCTTTGATGCGCTAACTGAGCTTTGGCAACACTCACCCGCGATTGTACAAAATGAGTTGTCGAGCGCGATGAATGAAGCCGTGGCGTATGCGCAGCACCAAATTGTAAGCCGAACACCTACGGGAGCCGGTGAAGGTGGCCACTTAGCGGCAAGTATTAACAGTGAGGTGATAATTAACCCCACTGTGCAAATTGGTTATGTGGGTACCAGTAAACTTTACGCTGAAGCGGTAGAGCTTGGCACTAAGCCACACATGCCACCTATTGAGCCGTTAGTGAACTGGGTAGAAGCGGTATTAAACCTAGAAGGCTTAGAGGCTGAAAAAGTAGCCACGTTAATAGCACTCAAAATTAACTCTCGAGGTACTGATGGGCAATTTATGTTTAAAGAAGGCCTAGAGGCCAGTGAACCTTATATTCAAGAGCGTTTTAACCAAGCAATGAAAACGCTGCTGAATACATTGGGAGGCGGTAATGCTTGAACAGCTTAGAGCGGCCATTGTAGCGGTGTTAAACGGTGCCAACATTGGCACGTTTTACCCTAAAGAACGTTTTAGTAAAAACATGAACACGCTAAAAGATATGTATGGCCAAGGTGAGGGTATTGCCGGCGGTTATATACGGTTAAAGCGCCGCAAGCGCCAAAACCCGTACGCTACCCGAACCACTAAAACCTATACGTTTGATGTGGTGTTTTTACAAAGCTTTGTTGATGAAGACAGCAGCCAAGTGGCCTTTGAAGATGCCATTGACGCATTAGATGATGCCTTTGCTGTTGATCCGCTATTGAGTGATTTGGTTGACGATTTAGACGATGGCGACGACACCGGCCTTATTTTAGATGACCAAACACCGGTGATGTTTTGTGGCGTGTTATGCCACCAGGCACGAATGCATTTAACCGTGAACGTGAGTAGTTAGGAGAACATGATGAGTAAAACACCCAGCCACGGCGGCAGCTATACCAAAGACGCAAAAGGTGAGTTAACCCTAGTTGCGCGTACACAGCCGGTTGCCACGGTTAAAAAACCAGTTACTAAACCCGTAAAAGCAAAGGGGAAAGACAATGATTAAGTGGAGCCAAACTAGCCTTTTAGCCGCAATAGAAGCGACCTATGGCACGTTGCCAGCGGTGCTAAATGCGATGCTAACTAAAGATATTGAAGTACGCCCTTTAGAAGGCGAAGAGGTTGAACGTGGTTTAAATACGCCGTATTTGGGCGCTGAAGAAACCATGTTTACCAATGAGTATGCGGGGATCAGTTTTAAGGTTGAGCTTGTTGGTTCGGGCACGTTGGGCTTAGCGCCAGCGTGGGGGCCGCTAATGCGCGCATGTGGTATGGCTGAAGTAATTGTGGCTGATACCAGTGTTGAATATACGCCTGTGTCTGATGCGGTTGAATCGGTGGCGATGCACTTTCAGCTTGGCCGAAATAAGCACACGCTCTTGGGCGCGCAAGGCAGCTATACCATTGAGCTTGAGAAAGGCATTCCTTATTTGTCGTTCGATTTTAAAGGGCTTTATGTACCACCCAGTGATAACGCATTGCCTGCTGCTGACTTTAGTGCATGGCCTAAGCCTATACCGCTCGGCGCTGGGCGTACTACTGACTTTTTATTGCATGGCTTTGAGGTGGTGCCATCAAAACTGAGTATTGATAGCGGTAACGAAGTGGAGTTTGACCCAACGCTTACCACTGCAAAAATTGAATTTTTAGACCGTGCTATGTCTGGCTCGGTGAATATTGCTGCGCCTAACATTGCTGATATTGACTTTTTTAGCCGTGCTCTTAACTCGCAAACAGGCAACTTACAAATTAAGCACGGCCCTGCAGGTGGCCACCGCGTAACAATTAGCTGCCCTAAAGTGCAAGTAAAACAGCCTAAATATGTTGAGCGCACTAAAAAAGCAGAGATTGAAATGGCATTGGCTATTTTACCAAGCGCTGGCAATGACGAATTTAGCTTGCTACTCGATTAACTTTTTTAAACCAATTTAAACACCAGGAGAAAACAATGGCTTTTTCAATCGTGACTATGCAGAACCTAGAAGTTAAGCAGCCGGTTAAATTTACTTTTGACGGTGATACTCATGAGTTTACAGGCAAGTTTAAGTTGCTTGATGACAACAATAATGAGCAGTTGGCCAATGGCGGCGACCATGACTTTATTAAAAAGATTTTGGTGGGCTGGGGTGATGACTTTGTAGGCGAAGACGACAAGCCATTGCCATTTAATGCGGAGAACTTGGCTGCGTGTTTAAAAATTAGTTGGTGGCGCACCGCTGTGATTGACGCTTATTTTGTAGCGGTTGCCACGGCCGGAAGAAAAAACTACTAGAGGCTGCACGCTATTGGGTAGCCGACGAACACCCAGACACAACCCATTTAATAGATGTATTAACTCAGCAAAACGCACCAAAGCATGTAATTGACCAAGTTAAAGCGCTCGACCTAGACAAAGAATTTAATGTGTTTAGGTGCAATGCGCTGGCCCTTACTGCGTTTTTAACGGTGTCAACACAATGGCAAGGAGACGGAAACGGCATTAGTTACAGCAATGCCGCCGTGGCATGGAAGCTGGCTGGGTTAGAGATTACGCCTGATACGTTTGCAAAGTTTCAGGTATTAGAAGTTGAAGCAATCAACGCAGCACGAGAGCACCATGAGCCGATATAATTTGAGTTTAAAAGTACTGTACGATGGCAAAGCAATTAGCCAAGGTACGCGTACTAATGCAAACGATATACGCTCGCTACAGCGACAAACGCAGCAGCAAGTTGCGCAAAATCGTGCGTTAGCCTCAAGTAATAACAGCGTAGCGCAAAGCTATGGCGGTTTAGCTACGGCCGTTGGTGGCTTTATGGCACTTAATTTTGCACAGCAACAAGTGCAAAATATTGGCCAAATTCAATTACTCAATGCCCGTTTGCAAGGGCTTACCTCATCAAGCCAAGAATACGCCCAAGTGCAACGTTACTTGATAGAAACAAGTAATGAGCACAATAAAGTGTATTCGAGCATGGCAGATAGCTACAGCCAAATTTTAACCTTAAGAAATAGCGGTATTGTTACAGACAAGGAAAGCAAACAAATACTCGAGGGTATGAGTGATGTAGCCAGTAAGTTGGGGGCTGATACAAACCGACTTGGGCAAGCGATGTATGGTATATCGCAAGGTTTTAGTGCTGGTGTATTGCAAGCAGAAGAGTTTAAACAAGTAGTTGAGCCACTGCCAGGGTTAATGCAAAGTTTAGATAAAGCAGCGGGCCTTAATGCTAATGGCTTTAGACAAATGGTTATTAGCGGAAAGGTTACCAGTCAGTTTTTTAAAGAAACCCTTATTAAAGCGTTTGATGATTATGAAGGTGCAGCACAGCGTACGGCGCAGACCATTCCAGGGGCACTTAATCGCGCTGAAACCGCCTATGAGCAATTAGTTAACCGCGTTGAGCAGCCAGTGAGTGCTGCGTTAGTACCTGCTATTGATGCGGTAACCAGTGTGTTAAATGAGCTAACGACCAATCAAGAGCTAGTAGATAACTTAACCACAGGTGTAACCGCGTTAGCACTTATTATTGGTGGGCGCTTAGCGACCAGCTTAGCTGTAAGTGCTGCGGGGTTTGCTAAAAACACGATTGCCAAAGTACGAGCTGCACAAGAAACCGTTAAGTTGACAGCAGCAGAGCTTGCAGCGGCACAGGCTAATTTACGCAGTGTGCAAACAACCGTTAATTTAACGGGTGCGAGTAACATTTTAGCACCCGCTAAAGCGCGGTTAACTGCGGCTACGGTTGCTCATACTGCGGCTGTTCGTGGTTCTAATGTTGCGATGCGTGCGCTCGGTGGCACTATGGGTTTACTTGGTGGGCCAGCTGGTTTGATCATGTTGGCGGCATGGGGCATTTATGAATTTGCGAGCAGCTCTGATGATGCTACTGATTCAGTTAACAAGCTAAAAGAAGCCAGTAAGGATTTAAACCCGTATGCAAACCTAACGGGCAAACAAGCACAGGGCTTGTTGTTATTAGCGCAAGGGCGTTTACAAGGGGCCATTCAATTAGCTGATGAAGCTCGCCAGCGTTTTAATAATCCGTTTTTAAAAGGCAAGTTTGACGATGTGCAAGCAGCAGAACAGCGCGTTACTGATTTAAAAAATGAAATTGTTGCGCTGCAATCGGTAGTCGGTAAGCCTGCAGGTAAAGCGCCTGAGAAAGGCCAAGACCCAAAAGAATTAGCTAACTTTCAAAAAGCCAATGCGAATTATCAGCAACGCCTGGCTTTATTGGGTAAAAACACTGAGCTTGAAAAACTAAATTATGAAATAGCCAGCGGCAAATACGCCAAGCTGCTTCCTGCTCAGCAGCAAGAATTGCAAAATTTAGCAAAGTTAATCGACCAAAAAAACAAGCAAGCAGATTCTGAAAAAGACTTTAGCCAGCTTGAGGCTGATTTACTCACTGAAGAAGACCGTATTCGTCAGTCATACACGCGCCGCGTTGATATTGCACGCACAGCGCTGGATGAACAAAGCAAAGACAGCACCCGCTATGCTGAAATTGAGCTACAACTACGCCAACAACGTGATGCTGCCCTTGATAAGTTAGCAACCGATAAAGCAGCACGCGATGCACAGCGCCAAAATGAATTACGCCAGCTTGAAGACCAAACCCGCCGCGACCGCTACGAAACCGAAATAGCGGAATTACAGGGCTTTCATAGTCGTTTGGAAGCTGAAGAAGCCGCACACGAAGATCGTAAACGCCAGGAACAATTAAAGTATGCGGGCAACTATGGCCAAGTGGTACAGCAATTTGTTGATTTAGACCGTGCCAGCGGTAATGACCGCGTGGCGATTGGTTTAGATATTGGTGAGAACTTAGCTGGGCAAGCCGCAAAACACAGTAAAAAAGCCTTTAAAGTTCAACAAACATTGAACATTGCTAAAGCGTTAATGAGCACCTATACCGCTGCAGCTGCAGCGCTTGAATTGGGCCCTATTGCTGGGCCAATTGCCGCAGGTGTTATTACTGGTATGGGGCTTTTACAGGTTAAATCTATAGCTTCACAAAAACCACCAGGCTTCCAATACGGTGGTTATACCAATGGCAATAAGCTTATTGAAATTGGTGAGCGCAATACGCCTGAGCTGCTTGAGTTAGGCGGTAAAAACTACATTGCGGGCGGCAATGGTGGTCGTGTGTTCAACCCAAGCCAATTGCCTGCAGCTAAACAAACAGCAAGTGCAGGCGGCAATACGGTTGTGAATGTAACTGTGCAACTAATAGAAGATGCCAGCCGCAGTGGCCAAGTAGAGCAAGAACGCACCAACGACAGTGAATTTGTTATTAAAGCCTTTGTGGCCGACATACGCCAAGGCGGCGATGCGGCAGGTGTGCTTAGCACAACATTTGGCTTACAGCGTACAGGAACTTAATGATGGTTAATTACCCGTTGTCGCTGCCTTTACCGCGCTTAAAAGAAGTGTCTTACAAGCGACAGTCAAACATATTAAGAACAGAAATGAGCAGCGGCCGTGCCCGCCAGCGCCGCAGGTTTTTAAGCGTACCAACATTTATGGAAGCCACATGGCGCTTTAGAAAAGACGACGCCGTGTTATTTGAAGGCTTTGTTGACCATGGCGTACAGCTAACAGGCTGGTTTTTGATGGATATTTTAACGCCCAAAGGTGTTGTTAAACACCAGGTGCGATTTGTTAAAGACCCTCTAGAGAATTTTAAGCCAATCAGTGCACTGGTATGGCAATACCAAGCACAGGTTGAGGTTAAAGAATATAAAGTAGCGAGTGAGGAAGAGGCAGTTAACAGCACCTTAGCACCACAAACGCTAGAACAATTTGTTAATGGTGTTGAAAACGCCTTAAGTACTTATCAGGAGATTTAGACATGGCATCATTTTTTAGTTTAGTGACAGAGCTTGAGACGCTTTTATCCCAGTTAAATACAATTTTAGCGGGTGATGAAAACACTACTGTAGAAATAAATGGTGAAGATAAACCCAGCATAAAAAAAGCAACTGTAGAAGCAATTAGTAACACAGTGCAATTAGTCATTGATGCAGCGGCTGACATTGACGCTGTTAAATATTCGAGCATATCTGCGGGTATTGCAGCTACAACAGATGGCAAATATTTTAGTGTTGTGAGTGATAATGATGAAAGCTATTTGGATCTATACAAGAATGAAGCTGGGATCGCGAAATTTATAAAGTCGTATCCAACCCTCGAATATATCGATGCAATCTTACGTCAGATAAATTCAGAAAGAATAACAGTACTTGATAATTCGGGTAAATTAAATAAAGGAGCATCAATACTTTACACTGAAAGTGGAGTGCCAAAAGCGCAATCTACAACTTACGCAGGTTACGCTGTAGCGCTGACTTTGGCTAATTTTGGAGCGTTTGATAGAGTTGATATGCACATTCAACTAGACGCGCCAACAACATGTAAAGTGTATGTCCTATCAAGCGAGTTAAATGTTTTAACCTCTACTGAAATCAGCGCAATGGACGGGTGGAACAGTGTAACCTTGCCAAGTCTGATAGACTTAAAAAAAGATGGCTCAGTAGTTTACATTGGCATCGAGACCGTTAATCGTGATCCAATGACAATCAACACAATTACACCGCCCTCAGAGTATGCAGAAACAGGAACATATCCAGTAAAAGCTACACCATTCGCGAATGGGCTGGGCAGATTTACTGCAACAGTGTCAAGCCAGTACCGTATGCCTGTTCGGTTATGGAATACACATGATTTATACATCAAATGGCAAGCTGGCTTAGAGTCTCAGGCAAACCGAGTTGCACCAATTTTAGCTGAATCATTAACAACTGCCATGTCCAGCAGTAGAGGTGGGGAGCTGGAAAATACCTACACTAATTTTAGCGGCACTTTCTCAGCATTTGCAACAGCTTACAGCACCCCGGCAGACGCATTTGACTCTATGCGTGTTTATTTTATTAGTGAATCAGACTCGGCATTTAGATTCTATTTAAAAAATGACGTGCTTGGCGATATTGAGTTTGTTGAAACAGAGGTTTTACCCGCTGGACCTCAGTCCGTAGTCATAGCGCTATCTAAATTTTACACTTCAGCAGAGCTTGGCTCGCAATTTTATGTAGCTATTGAATCTATCAATCATGTTAGTAGATTGGCTGTGCGTAAATTTATAGATGATGAGTCTAAATTTCCACAACCGCCAAGCGATTACCCTGTTAAATTTATGGCCGCAGATGATGATGACAATACCAACTGGATAGGTGGTGGATCATCTATTGCGTTCCGCCTGTATGTTGAATTTTATGATTTATCTAGCGTTGCAAATGCACTGTCTGTTGCTGTGTCTAATGCAGAATCAACAGCATCGGTAAGAATGGCAATACCGTCTAATTTCTATTCAATTGATGGCTTGAATAATCAGAGTATTTATTATTCAAATATCACTAAAGCTGCGAGCGCTGATGATTATTTGTTTGATATTAGCGCAGGCTTAACAGGACGCATGAAAGCTAAGAGTTTCCAAAATAGAAAGGTGGGTGCAGGCACTCAAACTATCACAGCTAAGCTCTACAACAGAAACAGAGTATTGCTAGATGAAACAACGTCAACTCTAAACCAAGTTACATCTAGTGCTGGTACGGGTAAAACACCGACAGCCTTATGCATTGGTGATAGCATTACAGCTCGCGGATTCTACACACAAGACTTGTTAGATTTAGCTGGGGCTGATGTAATGGGGTTAAACCTCATCGGCACGCGTGGCACAGCACCAAACAATCATGAGGGTGAGGGCGGTAAAACTGTTGATTGGTTTTATACTGACGCAGCAAGTCCATTCGTTTTTGGTGGTGTATTTGATTTCGCACAGTATATGTCAACGAACGGATACTCAACACTCGATTATATTTTTATTCACCTTGGCGTTAATGATGTCGGTTTACTAACAAGTGACGCAAGCGCCATCGCTGTTTCAGAGGCGGCTATGGTGCAACTGGAAGATATGGTAACTCAGTTTAAAGCGTTTAGTGCTAGTGTTAAAATCGGGCTAATGCTTCCGATAGCTTCATCGTTTGACCAAGACGCATTTGGCATTGTTTATTCTGATGCGGTGGTGTACTGGCGCTACAACGCAAACCGAAGCGAGTGGTGTAATATTATGATTGATACATTTGATAATCGAACGGGTGAGGATATATTTGTACTACCAACAAACTGCACCATTGATGTTGAGTCTGGTTACAATGTAGCTGACCCAATTCATCCAATAGATGACGGTTCGGGCTACGAAGATATGGCTAATACAGTCTGGGCTTTTATGAAGAATAAAGAAGGATAAATTATGTCTACAGTCCTTCAAAAAATTTACGCAAGCGCCCCAGTAAATGACTTGCCAATTCACACATTAGAACTGCAAGCCGATTCGTTTGGGGTTATCAGACTCTGTAACGGGTTTGATAATGTTAATGCTGGCATTGAGGGTGGCGAGATTGTACTTTTTGAAGCAAGTGGGATGGGGGTTTCGCTCCCATCTCGCGCTGTAAAAGGCCGCCAAGATTTACAGTTTCAGCTTGATAACGTATCGGGCGAAGCACTGGAAAAAGTTGATGCTGCTAAAGAGGCTGGCGATAAAGTCAAAGTGATTTACCGCGTTTATACGGCGAGTGACTTAACAGAACCTGCCGAGCCACCTGTAGAAATGATTGCAGTGAGTGTGCAAGCCACTGCAATGCGGGTGAATGTAGTTGCATCATTTAATGACTTGGTTAACAGAGCATGGCCAAGAGATCGCTATACACCAGATGTTGCACCTGGTTTAAAGTACTTTAGTTAATCCTATGAAACATATTAATGATTACCTGAGTGTACCGTATGTCGATGGTGGTCGAGATATGACTGGGCTTGATTGTTGGGGCCAGCCACGTTTTGTGCTTCACAACGTATACGGAAAGCCTTTATTTAAGTCGTTTGGCCATGTTAGTCCTGATGATAAAAACAACCTCACTAACTCATATAGACAAATAGTTGATCAATTTAAACCTTGCTCAGCTAAAGAGCAGGCTATTGCGTGTGGTTTTAGAGGGGGAAACTTAATACATATGGGGTTATGTGTATTTACTGATGGCCAACTACAAATACTGCATACATCACGCAAAAAAGGGCCATCTATTATAAAAGTATCTGATTTCTACAAGCTATTTTTTGAGGTTAAATTTTATGAGTACACAGGTTGAAATTAAGATTTACCCAAATAAGCTTGACGATAGTTTGTATGAGCCATGCACTGGTCTAGTTGGTCAAACAGTAAACTCATGGTTAAGGGCAAACGTGCCAGCATATGCAGAGCTAGAGCAGCCTCTATTTAGTGTAAATATAAATAACAGACATGTACTTCCTAGTGAATGGGATACGTGCACGTTCAAGCACAATGACAACATAAAATTTGTTGTTGAGTCTAAAGACCCTGCCACAATTGCGTATGCGGTTATTGCAGTTATCGCCATCGGTGTTGCCATCTATGCGACTAACCAAATACCTGATAATTATAATTCGACTGTGCCAGATGGCAGTAGCATTTATGATGTAAACACTCAAGGTAACAAACCTCGTTTGATGGGTATTATTCCAGAAGCAGCTGGTCGCCATTTAATTTACCCCGATTACTTAACCATGCCGCGCCGTGAGTATATTGATAACGAACAATGGCTTTATTTAATGTTAAGCGTAGGTAGTGGTGAGTATGAAATATTGCCTGAAGAGGTGTTTATCGCCAATACACCAGTTAAAAGTTACACAGGTGATGTGTTTTATGAAATTTTTGGCCCCGGTGAAGATGTAAGTGGTCATGAAGGCCATCGGAATGTTTTTACTTCAAGTGAGGTAGGTTCAACGTCAGGCAGCACAGGTATAGAGCTGAAAGGAAAGGTTAAAAGTACGGGCGGCGTGTGGAGTAGTGGCTATACGTATACTTTTGCGGGCAAAGAAATAATCGCATTTCTAGAAGAGTATGAGCCCGAATTGGGTCGCTTTAAATATAAAGCACCTTTGCCCTTTGCGCTTGGTGAAATAATAAAAGTAGAGGGAGTTGATGCGCAGAACGTAGGCTATTACGAAATAATAGACTCAAATGTGCAAGGTAATAAAGTTCAAAAGTTAGATGGACAATACAAACCCGATGCAGCGTGGACAGGTTTCGTCAGCCAATATGATACTAACGCAAAAGTATTCACCGAAGATGGTGGTGGTGACGGTGAGTTTAACGGCCCATTCTTTGCGGTACCAGAAGGTGAAGTAACAGATCAGTTATGGCTTGATTTTTCTATGCCACAAGGTTTGGGCGAACTTGATGATGAAGGTGACTTTTTAACTCGCTCAGTAAACATTATTGTTGAGTATCGAGCCGAAGGCGCACTTGAGTGGACACAAGCTCCAGCTATTTCTTTTTCAGGTAAAACGAACAACCAACTAGGCAAAACCATTCCTATTAGTTTATCTGAAAAAATACGCCCTGAAGTAAGAGTAAAACGCAGCACAGCCGCAAATGATGATACCCGTATATATGATGATGTATTTTGGACGGCCTTAAAGGCAGAGCTTGAAAGTGCCACGACTTATGAAGGCATTACAACCCTTGCAGTAAGAATACGGGGTACGAATAACTTAGCCGGATCTGCTGAAAACAAATTTAATCTTATTGCTACGCGTGTATTACCCGTTTTTGAGAATGGCGCATGGAGCGCACCAAAGCCAACCACCGACATCGCACCATTTTTTGCCCACGTAATAAAAAGTGCAGGGCATACAGATAGTAAAATAGGTTTAGAGGCTATAGAAGCATTACACGCTATTTGGCATGAAAGGGGAGATGAATTTAATGCAGTATTCGATAGCGAAAGCACCATGTTCGAAGTATTAAAGCGAGTGCTTGCTGTTGGCTTTGCAGAACCAACTATTGATTATGGGCGTATCATTCCTGTTCGAGACCAGCAACGTTCTGTATTCCAGCATATGTACCAGCCAGATAACTATATCGGACTTTTAGAGCGTACCATTACACTGATAGATGATGATGAACATGACGGGGTTGAAGTAGAGTACTTCTCACCAATTACATGGAAGTCAGAAACAATCTTGTGTTTACTCCCTGGTGACTTAGGTGTTAACCCTGAGAAGGTAAGAGCGTTTGGTATTACAAGCAGGGATAAAGCATATCAATTTGGCATGCGTAAGCGCCGAGCTCGCCGCTATCGCCGTACAAGCTTTAGCTTTAAAACAGAGATGGACGCATTAAACTCGCGTTATTTAGATTACTGCGCATTAGCTGATGACATACCAGGATATGAACAGACAGGCCGTGTTGAGTATATAGTTGGGCGCTCTGTGTATGTTGACGCTATATTAAAGTGGCAAAGCGGCCAATCGCACATATTAGCGCTAAGAAAGCCAGATGGTACTTTATCTGGTCCTTACACTGCGACTATTGGCTCATCAAGCAATGAAGTTATAATCGATAGTGACATAGACTTTACACCAGTTTTTGATGGATCAATGGAGCCACCATTATATATGTTCGGGATTACAAACAAGTGGTGTAATGCTGTGCTGATAAGGGATATCAAACCATCATCAGTTGATAAAGTTAATGTCACTGCAGAACTGTACGATGATAGAGTTTATCTTGACGATAATAGTTTAGCTCCTACTTAACATAATAAGGAAATATAATGGACGATAAAAATTTGATGATACGTGTATTAGAGTGGGCGACTAAGAAAGAACAGTTCACCTTTCAAGAATTATGTGCAGCGGTAGACTTAAGTGAAGTTGAGCAGCATCAATTGAAGTTATTAATTCATCATAAGTCTTTGCTATTTCATAGCCATTCTACATTTTATAGCAGTGTGGATAAGCCTGATTCGAATATAAAAATTTTCGCAGGTGCAGAGGATCACTTTAGGTATTTAGAATATGTTGAGCTTAAAGAGACAAGGAAATCATCTAAGGATGCAAACACGAAATCGATGGTTGCAATAGGTATCGCGGTTGTATCAACTTTAACCTCTATTGTGATGAGTATTGCCGCAATGAAATCAGATATAAACGTCCCAGATAAAATGTACGATATATTGGATGAATCACATATAAGCATTTTGAGTGAACTGAAAGAGGTAAGAAAAGAACAATCAGCATTAACGTCAAAGCTTGAGTCAAATAACTTATGTTTGATTAACTCAGATCCAACTTATAAATGAATTAGAGTTTTGTTTTAATATATTAAATACTGTTCAAGATACTCAAAGTGTGAGTTTTCGCGTTTTTCGCGGATTTCAGTGTTTAATTTTCGCGGCTTGCATCAAATAAGCGCCTAAAGCCTACTCTAACGCTGTGGACGACACCACGA
>CESO01057703.1_pt1 | contig 14349 bp, 11 predicted proteins | sample 356341 | NCBI WGS metagenome assembly CESO01 (sample SAMEA2621812, study PRJEB7988) | marine metagenome | biome: marine biome (ENVO:00000447); feature: deep chlorophyll maximum layer (ENVO:xxxxxxxx); material: "saline water (ENVO:00002010), including plankton (ENVO:xxxxxxxx)" | depth 35 m
AAAAATGATATTATTGAATTTAAAAGTATAAGACCCACATTGACACTTGATTAGAGAGCCTTCTTTGATACTAGAAATTATTTTTATATTCTTGTTACACATATTAAATAGATTAAATTTTTATTTGTAATGTTAGGTAATATGAAAGAGGGGAAGATGGTATTATACCTGGACCTGGATAACCAGTCGCTCTTCTTGTAAAATATTTCTCTTTTAAGAGATTATTTACCCCTAATTCAAACTTAAATTTGCTTATAGAGTAACTCGCTGATAAATCGGAAATTTTATATGAAGGAATTTCGCCAATTACTCCACTAAGACTACCATCAATTGCATTGGAGGAATCAGTAAATTGGTTTGAAATATAAGAATATTGATAACTAAAAATAAAATCTTTAAATCCAAATCTTAGGCCAGTTTTTAAGTTGTTTTTAGGGACAAATTCAACTCTTTTATTAACAACACCAGGAATATCAGAATTTGTATATTTTGAATCTATATATGAATAATTTATATAGTAGTTAAATATGTAGTTATCCCCTAAGTCAAAAATTCTTGACAAATTAAAATCTACTAAAGATTCAACCCCACTAATTCTTGCATCCCCTACGTTTCCTTTTTCACTTTTTACATTACCCATGGCAGTAACTTTTTGAACAAATCCAATTCTATTTTTATAATTCAGGTTAAAAAAGTTGATGTCGTAAGAAATTAGATTTTTAAAATTTCCTCTAATTCCTATGTCGAAAGTGTTTCCATTTTCATCGTTTATGTTAGGATTAATTGAAAAGGCAGGGTTTAAGATACTTATATCAGCAAATGTTACTGATCTGTAATTTTCTGAAAAATTTGAGTAAATTTCAATTGAATTGTTTGGCTTTATGCTAAAACCAATTCCTAATAAAATAAAATTCCTTTTTCTTTTTTCAGAATTATCGATAGTACTGTTTAATATAACATTTCCAGCGCCATCCAAATTTATTTTTTTGTAATAGCCATCGCTTTCAGTTTGAATATATTCATACCTAAAACCTGGAGTAATCGATATCTTTTCATTAATATAAAAAATATTTTCTGCAAAAAAAGCATAGTTGTAATTAGGATATTTATAATTAGATTGATTGGTATAATTAGGGAATTCATTAGTTTTTATTTCAAAATCAGCATCATAAGAATCCGATCCTGGGCCTTGTTCACTAAAGTTTTTAGAATTATATAATTTTGATCCAAACAGCAATGTAGAAGGGGAATTAAATATTTTATATTTTGTTAAATATTTAATTTCTGCGCCAAAATTATTAAAGTCTCCATTTATAAGGTCTCTTTCTAGAAGAGGATCTATTTGATCAACACGATTAGTTCTAAATCCAATTGAGTTTCTTGTAGCATTTAATCCAAAAAGGCTTACACTTAAAGTTGAATCTAAACTTAATTTTTGCTGATATTTAAAATTATAAACAAACCAATCTATTCCAAACCAGTTTCTACCTCTATTACTCTGGTATGGATCATCCGTAAACATTTTATCCGATAATCCACCTCCTTGCTTTGCCAAATATTTTAAATAAGTAAAATCTAATTTAAATAATACTTTATCGCTCGGGTTATAGTTAATATTTAAAAATGCATTTTTTGAATTAAAATTTGAGTTCGCCCTAAACCCTTCTCCCTCTTTAAAGTTGAAAAAAGTATAATAACTAATTTTATTTTTTTTACCACTAAGGCTTGTAAAATTTGTATATAAATTATTACTACCTAAAGTATTTCTTGATAATAATTCAATTTTTTTATCGGTTTCAGGTTCTTTAAAAATAAAATTAACCAAACCTCCAAATTGAGTTCCATATTGTAAAGAAGCTGCTCCTCTTATTATTTTAATTTCTTTCAGGCTTTCTGCGGGAGGAGTATAATAACTTTCAGGATATCCCAATACATCTGCACTGATGTCATACCCATTTTGGCGTGTATTGAAGTTGGATGATCTGTTCGGGTTTAATCCTCTTCCCCCTATATTTAGTTGTATTCCAGCATCGTCACTTTCAAAAATATTTAAGCCCGGTATTTGACTGTAAATTTGTCTAGAATTATTGGAAGCAATATTACCAATAGCTTGGGTAATTAATATAACTTCATTTTTTTTACCTGCATTAATTGTTGTGCCCTCAACATCCTTTAACTTTCTTAGTTGAAATGATTTTTTTTTATTTGCAATTAAAGTGACCTCGTCAAGATTAACTGAATTAATGTCAATTATTATCTCATGAGTTATTTCTTTTTTAATATCAATTATTTCTTCATAGGTATAATCATCAATGAGAAAAAACAACTTTTTTTCATCTAAAAAACTGGAGAAAGTAAATTTCCCTTGTGAATCTGAAATAGTTAAATACTGATTCTCATCATAAATTTCAACAAAAGGGATTACTTCACCAGTATTAAAAAAAATTGTTCCTTCAACATTTTTTTGTGAAAATCCAATTAAGCTAAATAAAAAAATAATTTTAAAAACCTCTAATCTCATCTTTGAAAGGTAAAATCCAATTATAATTTTTCAATGATCTTTTTTCTAAATAGAGATTAATTTCAGGATCAACAAATCTTTGACTTTTTCTACCATTTAGTGCTACAAAGCTATCAGCATTAACTGATAAATTTTTAATTCCATTTAGTTTATAGTGATCACCAATGAAATGAGCATATTCAATTATGAAATCTGGCTGAAAGCTCATTTGTTTTTCTTGAAAAGGTGTTAAAAAATCACTGTTATTTATATAAAATGATTTTCCTGAATCTAAATCACTTACTTTGAATGTTGTGTAACCCATTTTTTCCATGAGCATCACTCTCCATGAATATCTATACCCTTTTTCATTCCAGAAAAGCTCACCCTCATATAAAAGATTTCTTAGTGGGAAAGTAATTTGAAAAATAAAAAACAGAACTATAACTGGGTATAGGATCTTTGTATTTTTAATTTTATAAGTATTGTGAAACTTAAAAATCTTTTTACTCTTAATCAGTTTATTTAAAAAATTAGAAATATTATATATTATTTTTTCATGAAATTTAGAACTGAAAAAAATTAAAGCACTAAAAATCATTATGTATGGAAACATTCCAATAGGGAATAAAATGACAGTGAAAACATGAAAAAATACAACTAATAAGAAAGCAAATCCCCTAGTAAAACTAATTAATAAAAGAAATGGGATTAATAGATCATAAAACATCCCTCCCCAGCTCATTAGGTAATGAAACCATTCTTTATGCATAATGGTTTCTCCTATTAAAGGGAGGTCATATTTTGATGTCAGCCATATTTTTAAGGGCATAGCTTTAAAAAGCCAATCAGAATTTATTTTTGCAATTCCTGCAAATAAATATACTATAGTTATTAAAAGTTTAATACTATCAATTGTCCAACAAGGGACATTATTGTAAGAAATTTTTCTTTGATATGAATCTATTGAAAATCTTATATTAAGGGGTAAAAAAATCATTAAAAAACTTAAAACACTTACAAAATAATAGTGATTTAGATATGTTGTTTTATCCATTAATTCGATATAAGTAAAACTTAAAAAAAATAAGATAATTGAAAATCTATATTTATATCCTAAAGCGATAAAAATGGAGGATAAACCACAAATTAAAAATAAAACATAAGTAAAATCACCAAGGGGTTTTACCCACTCAAAGCCATAATATGAAAAATGAAACTGTGGGTTAATATACAATTCTTCTATCCATCCATTACTCCAAAACCTTATAAGGCTGATTAACATTAAAAGTCCAAATCCAATCCTAAATACGATTAGTGGGCTGGAATCATAAGTTTTTGATAAATATGAATTTAGTGAAATCATTCATGGCTAATTATAAATTAATCTCCGTCAGCATCAACATAATCAACACTAATACTCAATGATTGCAGCATATCAGTTTTTAAAAAAACAACACCTTTTTGTATTTCATCATAAGTAACCAACATTTTATTATTGTCAGAGCTTATTTGGGAAGTAAAATCTTCATTAAGACCACTAATTTTTTCTTTGGCAATTGCAAATTGGTCAGAGATTGATTTACTCAAATCAGTACCATCTGATTTTAGAAAATTTAAATATGTTTCAAGGCCCTCACCTTTAATATCAGAATTAAATTTTTTTCCACTAAAAAAATTTTCAACAGCAGCTAAAGCTTCTAAGGCTAATTCTTTAGAATATATTTTACTATAATAGCCTTCAACTCTGTCTGGTAATGTAGTTCCTGAAAATACTCCTGCAGGAATTCCAATTTTATTTGCTCTAAAACCCTTCTCATAATAAAAAATAAAGTCATTAGTTACTTTATTAATACTTGATGTTGCTGTATTTTCTGTTGAGGAAATAAATGAATCTTTGTTGTTAGTCCAATAGCTAGAAACTTCACTTGTAACGCTATACATTTTATCAATTATATTAGTGAGATATGAAATGTATTTATTGTCGGATTGAGAAAATTTTTCAATAATTTTTTCTTCTGTATCTGCGATTCCGAATAACATATAATCTATTGCAGGGAAACCTTGAGCATCATTGTTATTTGCATTATCAAGATTATATGTCTCACTTGAAATATTTCTTTCGACTCTTTCTGAGTCAGTAGGATAAACATTCATTTTTGACTGGTAATATATTTCTTCAGCTTTACCATAATCGAACATTTCAATATGTTGCCAAGACTTATATGCAATGAGCCATTTTTCTTTTACTAATTTTAAATTCTCAATATTTGGAGAAGTTTTAAAATTTGACGTTTCTTCTTTAAGGGAATTTAATTTTGTTTTGAAATCTTCATTTAGTGGTATAATAATATTATTAACCCAGTTTTCAAGCATTGCTTTTCTATCAAATGATGCACTTTCTGAATCACTTGAAGTATCCGAAGTATTAGTTTCAGTAGTAGAATCAGCATCATTATTTGCAGAAGTATCTGAGCTGTTATCAACAACAGGGGTTGCATCAATAATGCTTACTATAGTGTCAGATCCACTTTCTTTGGAGCAAGTGATCAATAAAATTAAAATTAAAAGTGTTAAAATTTTTTTCATCTTTTCTTTTTTTGTTAATAACAAATAGCGGTTAAATGAATAACCGCTATTTGCAAAAAATAAACTAAACTACTAATTTCTGTATCTGGGAAAATTAGTAAACGTTTTGAGGCAACAAACCAGTTGCATCGGTTATTTTCTTACCTATTACTCCTAAAGTAGCTTTTGTATGATCCCAAAAACCATCACCTGCATCCAGTTCTGCAAGTAAGGCATTTACTTCAGCATTAGTCATATATGGGGTTCCATCAGCTTTTTGAGTGTATTGTAGACTCAAAATAAAACCATATCCTTCAGATAAAGCATGCATTGCATCAGCTATCTTACCAGAATCTATTTTACTTCCGCCACTATACATATAGTATGCAGCTTTATATCCAATAACTTTAGATAATTCTACTTTTATAATTTTAGCTTGTTCGTCTCTTAGAGTGTAATTTTTAGCTGTAATGGCTGCTCTACCAAGGGTAAAGGCATCATATATTTTTTTTGCTATTCCAGGCTCATCACTTGCTTCAATTTTCTTTAAGTACTTGTTAAGTAATACATCACCTGAAGCACCTAATGTAGGATTTGTTTGGTCATCAAGACCATATAAATAGCCAAACCCTTCATCCCAAAAATGTTCCATTTTAGTAACATTCGCTTCAGCAGAGCCAGGGGAAGTATATTCAAATACACCACTATCATTATTGGCTTTAACACCATTAAGTTTACTTTGAGATAAATAGCCATTTATGATTTGATCATTTGCCATTCCTCCAATTAAACCTTTCATGAATAATTGATTGTATTCTTTTCCTTGTTTGTTAATGTAAACTGTTCTTCCTCCTGTACCTGGATCAGTATATTTACCAGCTACTCCTTTTGAAGCGTCATTATTCCAAGCAGGAATTACATTATCCACAAAGTCAGTTATCCACCCATCAAATATTGGTTTTACTGTAGCTGAACCATAAGCTCCGGTTTTATTTCCAACTTTTTTACCAGTCCCATTTAAGGTAGCGTCAGAAAATCCTTCGCCATTATCAAACATATTTTTAATTTGTTCCTTAGTCGAGGCATTACTATTCATTGCAGACCCAAGAGCTGCAGCCATTTTAAGCCTACTACTTTGACCAGTATAATAAACAGTAGAAATTCCTTTTCTATTGAAATCATAGTCAGAGGGTGCAACAGGTGTAGGCACATTAACCGTTACTGTTGTTGGAACTTCAACTATTTTTTCAACCTCTACTTCTTTTATTATAAAAGAATCTGCAGAGGCTGGCCCTGAGTATTCATCTTTAGAGCATGATGCTATTATGAGTAAACAGATCAAGGTTGTTATTTTTGTTATAATTTTCATCGTATTTAAATTTTTTATTTAGAATGAGTACAAATAAAAAACATTATTTTAAAATATACAAGTTATTTTTATTAAATCTAAATAAGAATAAAATTTAATTTAAGAACATGATTAAATTTATTTTTCATAGATAAAAAATTTTATAAATTCATTTAAAAAATATTTACATGAATAATTCGAAAATTAATTTATTAATAGCTTTTCTTTTTTCTCTGTATTCTTTTTCTCAAAATAATGATTTGAATATTGGGTTGAACGCAAAAATTGTTGACGGTGGTGAATTTTTATTTGATGGAACAAATGAAATGTTGCATAATAAGTGGACCTACTGGGAAGGGCCAAGGTTAAAAGCTGAGTTACCCATTAAATGGGAAGTTGTCAAGGATCCAATTAACGAAGGAATGGTACTAAATACTTTTGATTCTGCAGCAATTGGAGGGGCTTACGGAACGGCAGATATTGTGACTAAAAAAAAATATAATGACTTTAGACTTCATATAGAATTTTTGATAGTGAATAAGGGAGGTAACAGTGGTGTTTATCTTCAAAACAGATATGAAATTCAAATAAAAGACGGTGATTCTACAAAGCACGGTCTTGGAGCGGTTATTAATGAAAAGTCTGCTCCCTATAATATATATAATGGCCTTGGTAAATGGAATTCTTACGATATTAAATTTAAAGCGGCTCGATTTATAAATGATTCAATTATTGACCAACCAAAAGTCACAGTTTATTTCAATGAAAAATTAATTCATGACAACGTCAGTATTAAAAAAGTTTGGGGAGGACCTTTCTCTGGTCTTGATGGCGGTAATAATAATGGATTTGGAATAACTCCAAGACGTGGTGGTTTAAAATTACAATCTGAAGGTCACGAAGTGCTTTATAGGAATGTATGGATCAAAGAGTTAGATTTGAAAAATAATACTACAGCGTTTTAAATCAATCCAGTTTTTTATACTCAGAACTTATCAACTTAACAACATTTTGAAGCGATTGTAAGTAATTTTCTATATCTGATATTCTATTATTTAATAAACCCAGTTTATTTTTCATAATATTTTTAAGTTTTTGATCTCTATGTTTATAAAAAATATCTTTAATTGAAATATCACTTTTATATAAATTTTCTTTTTCTTTAAACCATTTTGTGGCAGGCGCGCCAGATGATTGAGTTGCCAAAGCCATTCCATTTACTCTTTCTTCTTGGCGGGTGTATATAGATTCTATTTCTCTTCTAAGTTTTGTATTTTTAATTTTTAGTAGGGCTCCGGAGTTCAACATTGATAGGAAAAATATATTTTCAGGTTCCCATGCCAACCATGCATAAAAAAAAGAAGTTATTTCACCGTCACTGTATTGTTTTATATATTTTATTTTTCCATTTATGTCAAATCCATGCAAAAATGGATTATTATTGTGAATACTATACAATTCTTCAATTTTTAGACTGTAATAATTGTCAATAATATATTTTGTCATGTACCCGATATTTTTGATTTGTTTCAGGTGTTCTTTTGTGTACTCAACATTGTTTGAGATTTCTTCACCAAGAGTTATAACAGAATCATTTAAAATGGATTTTTTTTCTAAATCTTCTCTATAGTTTTCAACTGAAAATGAGGCGAGTATACTAAAAAAAATGGCAGCTCCATCAATTAAAAACTTTCTCATGATTTCTTTTTTCTAGCGGCAATAAAACTTTTTACGAAATATACCATCGAAATTCCTGAAGATAAAAGCATTAGTATAATTCGGTTTCTAGCTTGGGAATCACCTCTTACAATAGCTCCATTTAGGGGCATGAAGAGCGCAACTAAAATAAGTAATGTTAGCAATACAGCAATATGAGAGACTATTTTATTCTCATTTTTGACACTGGGATAGCATAGAATTAAAGCAACTCCAAAAAATAACGGAATTAGTGCTGTTACAGATGGGCTGTCTGAGGAAAAATATCCCCAGGCACTTACTAAAATTAAAATAATTGAATTGATTATTGACATTGAATGGGCTTTCATAGAAATTTAATTTTTTGTTAATTAATAATAATATTTTTTTTCTGAAAAATAATCAACTTTTTTATTATTTACCAAAATATCGCATATAAAAATGCAGTTATTAGCATTATTGAAATGGCAGATACATTGAAGGTTTGCGATGTATCAAAAATACTCTTTCTTAGTTTAATTCCTTTAGGGTCTTCTTTATTCCCTTCTAAATAGCTAATAATAATAATTATAAATATTGTTCCAAGGCAAGTTATCAGCATTTGATGCATAAATGGAATATTATCGATAAATATTGACGAATTAGACCACCCATTTGGAGCCACTTTAAAATACATAGCAATTGGGATTGATGAGATGACTCCCCAAATAGCCGCATTATTTGTAGCTTTTTTGTAAAATAGACCCATCAGGAAAACTCCTAAAATCCCAGGGCTAACCACTCCAGTATATTCTTGAATAAATTGAAAAACTTGACCTAAATTTCCAAGTTGAGGGGCAATCAACATAGCAATAATTAATGAAACTAAACCAGTTAGACGACCAACTTTCACCATTTTCTTATCATCAGCTTTTTTATTAAAAATAGATTTGTATATATCCATAGTAAAAATTGTCGAAGTAGAATTGATCATTGATGCAAGTGATGAAACAATAGCTGCTGATAAAGCAGCAAGTATAAGACCTTTAATCCCAACAGGTATAAAGTTTTTAATTAACCAGGGGGCAGCATTATCATTAGCAATATTCCCATTTGAACCAATAAATCCCTGGTCAATAGATTCTCGAGTTAAAGAACCTGATTCATCTAAATTCATTACATAGGCTATAATCCCTGGAAGTACAACAATTACTGGAATAATTAATTTTAAAAATGCTGCAAATGCTATTCCCTTTTGACCCTCTTCAAGGCTTTTCGCAGCTAAGGTTCTTTGTATTATATATTGATTAAACCCCCAATAATATAAATTAGCAACCCACATCCCTCCAATAAGTACAGCTATTCCTGGAAGATCGTTCCATGCGTCACGTCCATTGGGAGTAATTATTTCCCCTTTGGAGAGTATCATTGAAAATCTTTCTGGAACCGCATTATAAACATATTTTAATCCATCAATAAAATTACCAGAGTCAGTAACATTAGTTAATGCGAAATAGGTCATTAATAAACCTCCAAAAATAAGAAGTACTACTTGAACCACATCCGTCCAAGCTACAGCAGCTAAACCTCCCCATAAAGAATAGGCAGCAGCAAAAAGGCCAAGGCCAATTATGCTATTTAGAAAAATTGAACCATCTCCATTTCCAATAACTGTGTCTAAGGCTTTACCTCCTAGGTATAGTACTGTCGTTAAATTCACAAAAACAAATAATGCAATCCAAAATACGGCAAGTATTGTTTTTAGATTTGTGCTAAACCTTTTTTCAATAAATTCTGGGATTGTATAGAGCCCTTTTTCAATAAAAATTGGGAGAAAGAATTTTCCAACTACAAGTAAAGTAATAGCAGCCATCCACTCATACGAGGCAATTGCAAGGCCAAGGGCAAAACCAGAGCCTGACATTCCAATAAATTGTTCAGCTGATATGTTCGCTGCGATAAGAGAGGCCCCTATCGCCCACCATGGCAAAGATTTACCTGCAAGAAAATAATCTTCCGCACTTTTATCTTCACCTTTTTTTTCTCTTGAAACGTAAAGTCCTATGCTCAAAATAAGGACAGCATAAAGCACAAATACTATTAAGTCAATTGTTGAAATTTCCATTTTTATTGTTTAGATTTTTTCAAATCTACTAATAAAATATCTAATTCTTAATTTTAAGTTTTTTCAACAAAAAAATAAGATTCAGTATTTTAGTATATTTATATATAAATATTAGATTTATGAAAGATTGTAATTGTAATTATTGTTCGACTAGATGCAATTGTGATGATTGTAGTTGTGAAAGGTGTGATTGTTAATTATTGGAAGAAGTTCTCACAATAAGGTTCAAAAAATATCAGATCATTTTTATCAAAATCAACATATATTTTGTCTCCTTTTTTGTAATTATTTTTTGAATATAATGACCATTTCTCGTTTTTAAAAACCCCTTGAATTTTATAGTCTTTACCCTGAAATAATGAAGATTCGACCATAATTTCATATGAGGATTTTAAAATAATTTTAATATTTTCAGGTCTTAAGTAAAAGTTTTTTTTATCAATTAAAATCTTATTTAGTTCTCCAAGAATCCTACCACAATAACAATTTGCAGGTTCACAATACATTTTAATTGGGTTATCAAATTGTTGAAGCACCCCAGCTTTGAATATTAATATTTTATCCGAAATATTTAAAGAATCTTCAATATCATGTGTCACTAAAATTGTTGTCACGCCAGATTTTTTAATTATTTTATGAAGCTCCTCTTTTATAGTATGTTTAATTTTAGAATCTAAATTGCTAAACGGTTCATCAAGTAATAGCAGATCGGGTTCTCTAATTAAAGCTCGAGCAATACATCCTCTTTGTTGTTCTCCTCCTGATAACTCATGAGGTAATCTTTCTAAAAGTTTACCTAGGCCAGTTAAAGAAACTATGTGATCAAGTTTTTTTAAATATTTTTTATCTAGATTAAAAATGATGTTTTCTTTTAAATTCAGATGGGGGAAAAGGGGATAATCTTGAAAAACAAAACTTATATTCCTTTTCTGAGGTTTAATAAATATTTTTTCATCATTTAATGTTTTTTGGTTGAGTTTAATAGATCCAGAATTAATTTTTTCAAGTCCAGAAATGCATTTTAAAAAAGTAGTTTTCCCTGAACCGCTTTCCCCAATAAATGAAACTATTTCTCCTTTACTAATTGAAAAATTTAATTTTTTAATTAATGGATCACTTTTGTTATAATACTTAACTAGATCTTTAACTTTAAGATACATCCAATTGTTTATTTAGTATTTTTTTTAAAATTAATAACATAATGCAACCTAGAAAAATTATTGATAAAGAATAAATGGAGGATTCTCTTAACATTTCTTCAATTGCAAATTGATATGTTTGAGTAGCCAGGGTATCAAAATTAAAAGGCCTTAATATTAAAGTAATAGGTAGCTCCTTTAACAGATCTACAAAGGTTAAAATAAATGCACTAATTAATGCAAATTTATTAATTGGCAAATAAATTTTTTGCAACATTTTTAATGGGCTTAGTCCTAAAGTAATAGCTACTTCGTTGATGGTATCAGGATGCTTTTTAGTATTGGACCTTATAGGAGATATTCCGACAGCAAGAAATCTTACTATGTATGCATAAATTAAAATAAAAAATGATCCAATAAGTGATATTGATAAAAATGATTTCTGCAGATTTGAAAAAAATATAATTAACCCAAGACCAATTACAGCTCCAGGTAAAGCATAGCCCAGAGAAATAAACTGAGTAATTAATTTATTAATTTTTGATTTAGAAATGTTTTCAACAAAAATAAAAATTAGGGCTATTAATACAATTAAAAATGATGAGAGGCCAGAAACGGTTAAGCTGTTGATTAAAAGCATTGAAAGTTCATTAAAATTTATAGTGCTAATGATTGATAAAGAATTATTTAATAAAAAAATAACTGGAACTATAAACCCAAATAAAATTGGAAATAAGCATATTATATGAGAAACTATTAAGTTTTTTTTATTGATTTTACTTAGTTTTTGTATTCTGGAATTTAAAGGATAGAAAAACTTGTTTTTTGAAGTTAATTTTTTCTCAATTAGGAACAATATTAAAACAAAAAAAAGAAGTAAACAGGCTAGTTGAATTGCAGTTTGTGTTTCTCCCATTGAGAACCATGCCCTAAATATACCAGTCGTGTATGTATTGACTCCAAAATATTTTACAGCCCCATATTCATTTAAAACTTCCATAATTACCAAAAAAAGTCCTGAAATTATTGCAGGAATTGATAAAGGCAAAATTACTTTCCAAAAAGTCTTCAATGTTGATAACCCTAATGTTTTAGAAACATCAATATAGGTTGACCCGAGATAATTGAATGAAATCCTTGCGGCAGTATAAATATATGGATATAAGGCAAGGCCAAGGAGGACTCCTAATATTTCAATTTGTAAATAATCTTTATTAATAATGTCTGCAAACCCTGGGAAATACTCCCTAGAAAAAGATTGAATTGGACCAGTAAAGCTTAACAGGTCGCTATAGGTAAATGCCATTATATAGGTGGGAATTGATAAGGGTAAAAAAAGAAGTATGTCATACGTTTTTCTGTATTTAAAGGAATAGTTGCTAATTATCCAAGCAGGGAATACTCCAAAAATAATTGCACTTAAGGATGAAATTAAAACTAAATAAATTGTATTTAAACTATAGCTAAGTAGTAAATTCTCCCAAAGGTATTTAAATGAAGTATTTTCTGATTTAAAAAGATTAAATATGAGGGCAGATATGGGTAATAGCAAGATTAATCCAACAATTATATTACCTATTGTCCATCTTTTATATTCAAAATTTAAATTTTTTATTACTTCCAACCTGATTTATCAAATATTTTAATTGCTTCATTTCTGTATATCCCAAGAGAATTTAAATTTAAAGTATCTTTTTTAAATAAACCCCATTTTTTTACAATTTCATTTGGCATGACACTAGGATTAGCAGGGTATTCATAGCTAGTATTCACATAAAGTTTTTGAGCCTCGATACTGGTTAAATATTCAATTAGTTTAAGAGCATTTTCTTTATTTGGAGCATTTTTTGTGAGACCAATTCCAGATACATTAATATGACTACCGCTTTCATTTATTCCTTGATTTGGAAAAAAAACAGATACTGCATTTCCAGCTTTTAGTTCCTCCTCTTTATCAGAAGAAAGAAGCAAGCCTATATAATAAGAGTTAACAATTGCAATATCTCCTTGGCCTGAGGCAATTGCTTTAACTTGATCTCTATCATTTCCTTTTGGATCTCTAGCGAAATTTTTAACTATTTTTTTTGACCATTCAAGTGCTAATTCAGATCCTTTATTTGCAATAATTGAAGACATTAAGGCTTGATTATATGCGTTTGAAGAAGATCTAACTAAAATTTTACCTTTCCATTTTTCTGAGGATAAGTCTTCATAGGTGCTAAGTTCATTTTTATTTATTCTTTCATTGCTATAAACTATTATTCTTGATCTATATGTTATAGGAACCCAAAAGCCCTCTGGGTCTTTCAGTTCAGGATCGATATTCAAATTAATAGATTTTAAATTAATTTTTTGAAACAAACCCAGTTCAGATCCTTTTTGAAGTTTCCCTGCATCAACAGTTATAAATAAATCAGCTGGACTATTATCACCCTCATTTTTTAATCTTTCAATTAATTCATCTGCCCCAGCTTTAACCACATTTATTTTAATACCAGTTTGTTTCTCAAAATTTTCATATTGTTTTTTGTCAACAGTATAATGTCTTTGACTGTAAAGGTTAATTTCTTCGGTCTTTTTAATATTTGTATTACATCCTGCTAAAACAAAAGTTAAAAGAATGATCACTAGGCTTATATTTTTCATGATTATAAATTTTGTTATTTAGATTAATTCTAATTTACGAAAGTAAAAAATTTATTAAATATATATTCCATATTAAGTCTTATTTAAAAATTGCAGCTTATTAATTTAAATAGAATGAATATGAATATTAAAAAATGATTAAATAGCGATCAAAAATTATTAAAAACCTCCAAAAACCTCCAAAAACCTCCAAAAAACATTAAAAATCATTAAAAAACGATCAAAAACGATCAAGAAATCATCAAAAATCATCAAAAATGATCAAAAATGATCAAAAAAGATCAAAAAAGATCAAAAAAAATCGAAAATGATCAAAAATGATCAAAAATGATCAAAAATGATCAAAAAA
>CESO01006335.1_pt1 | contig 14293 bp, 26 predicted proteins | sample 356341 | NCBI WGS metagenome assembly CESO01 (sample SAMEA2621812, study PRJEB7988) | marine metagenome | biome: marine biome (ENVO:00000447); feature: deep chlorophyll maximum layer (ENVO:xxxxxxxx); material: "saline water (ENVO:00002010), including plankton (ENVO:xxxxxxxx)" | depth 35 m
GCGCAGTTGTGGAATACGTAAAGACATACTGTTCACCTTTGTAAAGAGCTGCGCCCGTAGGCGCTTGGCTCGGTTGGAGTTGGAAACTTATGCTGCTAGCGCTTTGTTTAGTCGCTGCTCTAAATCTTTTATAAGAACGTTCTGATCTGCGATATGACATTCAGCTACGCATAGCTGGTTACAAACACGGTCTAGCTCGTCATTTTCTGCGCGGTCCTGGCTGCTCGGCCATATATCCAGCGGCGTGTAATCTGTAGGCGCGTTTGTGCTTTCAAACACTGGCGATTTAAAGTTGCTACCAAGTAACGGTTCGTCTTGGTCTAGCATGCGATTTACTTCGGTTAGCGCTTCATGCTCTTGTTGCTCAACCGGTGCTTGCTCAACTTCAATAGCTTGATGCTCTGCGTTGCGCTGTGTGTTTAAGTCGGCTTGCAATTGCTCTATTTGTTGCGCTTGTGCTTGATTAGCTGCTTGCTGCGCTTGCTCAACTTGTGATTGCTGCGTGTGCATCATGGTTAATTGCTGGATAACTTGTGCTAGCACTTGCGTTACTTCGTTGGTGCGATCACCAAACTTTTCTTCGCTTGGTGTAAAGTTTTCAAGCTGTTGAATGCGCGCCATAACCTCTTGGCTCGATTTGCCAAAGTAGTTCATTGGATCATTGCGCAGATTATTAATGCGCTGTTCGATTTCTTGCGCTTGTTTTTGTAGGCGTTCTTGCTGTGCAATGGCTTCTTGCTGGATGCGTAATTGTTCGCGCTCTGCCTCTACCGCTTCGGCGGCTTTTGCTGCTTGGTACATGTTGTTAAGCGCTTCAAGAATGTTTTTCTTGGTGTCGATAGCTTCGTGTATGAGCTCTTTGTCAAACGCTTCTGTATCTACCAGGTCTACTGCTTCAATTGTGTCAGCAATAAACTGTGAGTTTTGGCCTTTACATTGCTCGGTAAAGTACCCCATTTGTGCAATTTCATCGCGCTGCTTACTCAAAAACTCTTCACGTTCTTTAGCTATGCGTGCGGCTTCTTCTTTGCGGCGTTTATCTTCTATTTCAAATGCGCTAATGATTGGATCGTAAATTACATCTACTTTTGAAATTAATTCATCACCGTAGGCTTTAAGCTCGTTAGTAAATCCAATGCGGCGATCGTTAATAGATTTAACCAGCTTGTTTCGTTCGGTGCGAATTTTACGGCCTTGCTTAAACTCGTCGTCTTTTGCCATATCAAGTGAAAACGACTTAGGGTATTGCTTGCGTAAATTAGCAAGCCCTTGCTTGGTTAAATCTTCTTGGTAAACAACTTCTACCAAGTTGGTGGCTGTGTTTTGATTAGTAGTCATGCTCTTATACTCCGTTTCTTAGGTTGTTAAGCGCCTCTGTATGCGCTTTGTTTACTTGAGCTACAAAGTTACTGCTGTCTACTTTGTTGGCTCGACAATGACCTTTAAGCTCTTGCAATAAGTGCTTATGGTTCATGTTTAATACTGATTCGTTTTCAGCGGTGGTTATGCGGTCTTTAATGGCCGTGTTTAACCAGGTAATAAACTTTTGATTAGCCGCTAGGGTGTTTTCTTGCGCTTTTGCTTCAAGTTCTGCTTTTTTGTGGTCTTTTATTTCAATGGCTTTATCACGTATATCAATGCGGTTAACAGCCATTGCAAACTTATAAGCTTGCTCGTAATGCTCGCGCAGTGCTTCTAAGCTTGAAGCTTGTTCAATGGCGGTTAGGTAGCTATCAAACTTGGCAGAGGGTAAGGCCCAATCAGGTAAAGTGGGCGGGAACCATTCTGCGTTCATGCGCGGACCACCTTTGTTGCTTTTATTAAGTGGTATGCTGATAAACTCACCATTAGCTTTAAAGCGGCTCTCAACTGGGTTGCATGTTGCAAATTCAGTATCAAGTGAATACAAGTAACGACCAATGCCAAATTGCACTGCTGTGCGTTTCATGGCACCAGATAGCGCGCCTTTTAACGCTTCTACTTGCGTGTACTCTGAGCCATCCCATTTAGTTACCCAGCTATCGCCAAAGCGAATACTTAAACCACATAGGTAACCTTTGCCACTGGTTGCTTCTTTAAATTCGTTTTTCCAGCCATCAATACCCACCACATCATCTAGTCGTTGCTGAATAGCGCGGTTAGTAATGTAAGGAATAACCATTGCCCACGGCTTGCTTGAGCCAGATACGCCGCTTTGTTGAACGCGCCATTCAATGTCATGCGCTTCAAATGGGTCGGCTAATAAGCGTTGAATTTTTTTAATATCCATCGTCTTAGCTCGCTAACTTGATATTTTGGCCAAAAAGCTTGTCTTGCTTTTTGTAGTGAAGAACTTGATCGAGTGTGTGTTTAAGTTGCGCTTCTGCGTCATCGTCAGTTAGCGTGATCATGAATGATTCAGCTGATACGCCATTGATATACACATACACGTTAATAAACGGCTCTTGCGCGTTGGTGACTACGTTTACCGCAACATTCTCGCGAAAGTTGAATGATTCAATAGCCAGTGCTGCAACTAGCCCTTTTATTTCTAGCGTGACCGCTGGGTGTGTTTTAGTGTTGATAGTCATTTTTAAAACCTCAAGGTTCGTTTTTCTAAACTTTGAATTTAGTTTATACAACTAAACTAAGTTGTCAAATAAAAAGTTCATAAAACTAAACTTTTTATTTTGATTTAAAATGACAAAAGCTCTAGTTGCGCCTGTTTCAGCTTGATATATATTCTGTAGCGTTTATTATTTAGATTGGAAATAAATCAGAAAAGGGATGCAATTATGTTTTTAAAATCGTTAACCTTAGTGGCATCGATAGCGTTTACAGCTGCGGTTTCCGCTCAATGTACAACTGTGGGCGATACAACTTACTGCTATGACTATGATAGTGGCAATAGTTATTCTACGTCCGATTATGGAACATCATCAGTTACAAGTGGATACAATAGCAATACAGGCACAGTGTGGGGGAGTAACACGTTTAGAAGCGGCAATACAAGCCAAACATTTGGATCTAGTAGCAAGGGTGCTTACTGGAACTCGAGTACTTACGATTTAGGTGGTAGTAGCCAGACATTTGGGTCTAGCAGTAATGGTAGCACTTGGAATAGCTTTACCGATTCTTCAGGCAACACAACACATGACTCTTACAATGCGGATACAGGAAAGATTAAAACGGTTATTTGTGACTCACTAGGAAATTGTTATTAACTAATATTTTCGCAACCCAGATAAGGGTTACCGGCGCTTAGAGTGTACTGGGAACAATTAGCAGTTTAACTTGTTCCCAAATTTTATAAAATTAAACCCCTTTATTGCTAAAATATGCAATCTCAGAGTAAAACCTATCAAACAGTTCTTTGTCTTTGGAAGCTATAACCCCAAGCCACATTTTGTACAAACTAAAACCAAGAGCCGCATAGTGATCCCCTTGCTTATTGCGCAACTCATCCTCAACCACCGTAAGCTTGTCAATGTATGCGAGCTGTTCTGAGCTTGCTGCATTCCGAAAGTTTTGAGGTGTTTCATACGATTTCTGAAAAATAGCGTCTGCCATGTTTATGGCCGAGCCAACAGCTACTTGTATATTATGATCAGCAGCGTGAAGTTCCTTGACAGCTCTATCGAACTTTTGGCAGAAAGCTGTGCGGTTTGAGTTTTCTTTCTTTTTGAAAAAACTAAACATTACTAGATATCCTTATATTAAAAATCCTGTATCACCTGTTTAACTACGCCAATGATAGTGCAGTTACCGTTAATTGGCATAGTGGGGTAGCTGTTATTAAATGGTTTTAAATACTTTGCTCCGCCATCTATAACAAGCTGCTTTAGTGTGGCTTCTTCACTGTCGTCTAGCATGGCCACAACCACTTTACTGTGCTCGGCCTGCATATTTGGATCAACTATTATCACAGATCCTTCAGGAATGGATTTACCCCCTGTTAGACTGGTCATGCTGTCACCCTTTACGCGCAAGGCAAACGCTTCATCACTCACGTTGGCGGTATGCTGATAAAACGTAGTATCTGCTTGGTGCAAGCTTTCCATATCTATTTCTTTCCATTTACCTGCTTGCACCCATGAAATTAAAGGCGCTTGACCTCTTAAGTCGGGGCCTAGCTCTAATTCTACATTTTTATTAGGTGACCCCTTGCCTTCCATAAGCCATGAGACGTTACATCTTAAAGCTTTAGCCAATTTAACTGCATTCTCGCCACGTGGCTTGTTTAGCCCAGTACACCACTGGCTAACTGTTCCTTTAGATATTTTTAGCTTCCTTGCTATCTCAACTGCCTTTATGTCAGCAGCGGCCATCTGCTCACTTAAGCGATCTTGAAATGTCATATTTACAACCTAAAAGTATAGTTATCTAAATATCTTACTATTTAAATGGTTCATTTGTCTTGACTCCGCAGGGTTCATAAAACTATACTCCCAGTTAAATTAATTAGGAGGATCACATGAAAACTAGTGACGCAGTTTCATATTTTGGTGGGAAGTCGAAGTTAGCTCAAGCTTTTACGCCGCCACTAACCAAGGGCTCAATAACTCATTGGTCGAATGACGGACGTGTCCCGCGTGGTCGTGCATTTGAATTGCAAATGATCACTAAGGGCGCACTAAAAGTTGACCTTTCTCTTTATGAAAGTGATCAACCCAAATCAGCAGCATAGGAGAACTATAGATGCTTTTATCTAAAAAGAGTACGAGAAACGCAAAACCAAGCGCTCGATGCCCACTTGAAGCAGCGGCAAGTATTGCGGGCGACTTTAATGTGTCTGATATAGCGCGTGCTATGGCTAAGTCACCAACAACACTTAGCAATAAGCTAAATACAAATATTGATTCGCATGTATTAACACTGCAAGAAGCAATTGCCATTCAGCATATAACTGAAGATTGTCGCATTTTAAATGCCTGGGCTTATAGCGAAGGTAAAACGGTTATTGATTTACCAGAAGTGAGCTTATCTGACGAGGAGTTAGCTGATCAGGTTTTGCATTTGCAGGAAGCTGCCGGCGATTTTGCTAAATCAGTAAGACTTGCCAGAGAGGACGGGATTATCACGCAAACTGAATTTGACGGTATTCAAAAGCGCGCATTAGAAACCATAGTCGCTGTTTTGCATATTACAGCAGAGCTTGAGCAAATGGTTAGGCCTGATCCTAATGAACCGGCTGTTGTTAATCCTGCATCGTTAAAGGTGGCGTGATATGAGCGGCGAACTTTTAAATTACATCAATGAGGACACTCCGCCACCTTGGTTACATTTAGTTGATGAGCCCATTTTCATGACAGAGCTTAAATGGGATCAGTTTTCTGAATCAAAAATGGCGGAATTTAGAGATCTCTTTTGCGAGTCCGGCAAAGTGCGCCCTGATCGTCTTATCTATTGGGATTTCATACCCACAGGGGCAAATGTACACCGATTGGTCATGAAACCAACTCGGCGGTTTATTGAATTTTGCTTTGCACACAGGGCAGAGCACGGGCGGTAGGTGTTCGTTGTTTGACATGTTTAGTCCTTTTGTTTGTTGGTTTAGTAATTCGCACTTGCATGCTAGCAAACGAAGGGACACTTTTTAATCAATATATGAAGGCGGTTTGATATGAGCGATAACAATTTAAATCTGGTTGATGGCAAGTTTTATTCGTTTTCATTTGGTGGGAACACCTGTTATGGCGTTTTTGTAGCGGCGCTTATTGAAGATACAGACGAAGGATCTGGCTTTTATTGTAACGGTAAAGCTGTTTGCTCATTAGCTGATGCTGAGCAAATCAAGCCTTTGTATAGCGAGGGTGATTTACCTAAAGCTAATGATGAAGTTCGCTTATCAGCTGAGCAAAAAAGAGACAGCGTTAACAAATATTACAACGCGGCAGAGGCTTTAGCCGAGATGATAAGCCAAAAGGCAGATGAGTTAGGTTTTCATGGTTGCGCGCGTGATGGGTTTGTTCTTGATGTTGCCAATTATGTGGAAGGCTTACAAAAAGGATTCGTAAGCCGGTAAATGGGTGGGGAGTTAGCAACCCACTTTGCCTTGCTCGTAAACAGAAGAGGTTTTGTTGAACTCTGTTTCAAGGTTGATGTTAAGTAGGGCTAAGCCTTTTGATGTTAGGTAGTGATCAACTATTACTCCTCCTGATGTTGGAACTTGAACGGAGAGGTAATTATTTTGAACTAAAAAGTGAAGCGTTGCTTTTAATAATTCGGTCTCGGTTTTGAGTTCCAAATTAAGCACTTCGTATCTTTTTGTATCGATCTGAAGTGGCAATGGAAATTGCTCTGCAAGGGTATTTAAAAGTGGCTTTGCAATTTCATTGAAAGAAGAAATATCGAATTTCATGTTGTTGTCCTTTTGTTTGTTGGTTTAGTAATTCGCACTTGCATGCTAGCAGACAAAAGGGCGCTTTTTAATCAGTTTTAATTTTAGGTTTTGTTTATGGATACAGCAGATAGTGCACAAATAGAAATAGAGCGCGAACAAGCGCGGCAAATTGCCAATTTAAAACAACAAGACGTTGAGCCTACAGACGATTGCATTGAATGCGGTAACGAAATACCAGAAGAACGCCGCAAGGCAGTGAATACCAATTTATGTATTGGTTGTGCAGAAATGCAAGAAATCAAACGAAAGCAGTTTAGGCGTTAATTAATATCGTTCAAAGCGTGTTTTTAACCTTTTATACCCGTAGTAGCAGTTTACTAAAAAGTTTAATGGGATGAATAGCGATGCAGCATAAACAAGAAACACTAGCTCGGTATTGGCAGATATAGATGCAGCTTTTATGTGGGCGCCATAGATGGCAGCAGGCGTTAAAAACAGCAGTATGCAGGAGTTTTCAAACATGACAGCGAGCTTGAATTTTTTATGGCGTATCAACTTGAAGTATTGGGTTCTTATTTTTCTTGTTATGGGATTTTTTAGTTTAAGCCTAGAAAACCAGCGCATTAGAGAATCCCTTTATTTTATTGAATTTCTATACGCGTTTTTAATGTTTGCGCTCAATTTTCTAGAAAAAAGAATTAAGGCGCGAGTTACAGCAAAGGCTGATGTAACTCGCAGGTAAAACAAAACCCGCATCAGCTTAGAGGGCACGATAGCGGGGTTCAATTCAACGAGGTAATTATGACCAATTTAGCAGAAGTTTACAAGTTCCCTGGCAAAGAGGGGGGATTGAACGAAAAAGAGCGGCGAAAGTTTATGAGCGACAAAGGCGGCTTTGCTAGTACGTACAGAAGCATTGATCAGCAACCGTGGAGTAGTGACGGCGTGTGCATGCTTATAGCGCAGTATTTAATACGTAACGCGGCGTTTAAGGCGATAAGTATTGAGTACCGCAGCAACAGGCTTAAATTAAGCGCTGGGCAGTTTGTGACGACCGTTAGAGAGCTTGCGGCTAAAGCGGCTATAAACTCACTGTATAAAACTGAGGATTCAGCTTATACAGCGACAAAAAGAGCGTTAGTTAAACTTGAGAAAGATGGTTTTTTAACACGTAAATCTATTGGTAAAACGGTGACGCAATGTACTGTAATTACTATGCCAAATTACTCAAAATTTAACCAAAAAAGCGACCCACGTAATGACCCACGCAATGACCCACGTAATGACCCACGCGAAAGCCGCGAAAACAAAGGTGTTGCGAGTAGTTGCGACCCACGCGCTGAATCACGAAGTGACCCACGAAGTGACCCACTAAATAAGAATGATATTAATAATAAAGATCTAATAACCCCCCTAACCCCCCAGGGGGTGACTGCGTTGTTTGATACGTTTTGGAAATCGTACCCAAGCAAAAAATCAAAACCCACTGGTCGCAAGGCGTTTGAAAAAATCGCAGCAAAATTCAAAACCAAGCCTGATGAATTTAAAACCTTGGTTGGCGAAATTATTAGCCATGTTGAAAAACGCAAACTTGACGATCCGCAGTGGACCAAAGACAGCGGGCAATTTATCCCGATGCCGGCCACTTTTTTGAATCAAGAGCGCTGGAACGATGAATACACAACGGGGGCAAACCATGAAAGCAGTCAGCACAATCTTACAAGCCAATCACATCGACAATTGCGGTCGAATCCTAATACCCGGTACAGCGACGCACAAGCGTACTTGGAATCACGCGGACTCGCCGGACCTAGAGAAAGCGGTAGTGGCCCTGTGGACTCGTCTGGACCAAATGTTTACGGGCCGGTGGACGCGGGAACATGGGGGGCTGGGGAGTGATGATTTTAAATACTTACTTGGTTTGCTCACTGAAAAGTTTAAAAGCCCCGATGATGTTGCCGCCGCGAGCATTAAATTGCTTGAGAGTGGGGCAGAGCATCCACCGTCAATCCCTAAACTTTTGTCGCTTTGTCAAAAGCCTAAGCAGCATGCAGCACACAAAGAAATTAATCGCGATTTTTTGTTACCGCAGCTTGCAAAAGGACCGCGCAGCGAAAGTACAGAGCAAAAACTTACAGCTTTGCGTGAGCAACTAAAACGGAGATCAGGGCGATGAAATCATACGAACAGGACCAAAAAGAGTTTATTCGTGCGCTTAAGCAGATTTTAGGTAGCGATTACCAAGCGGCATTGGTTGACGCAAAAGCAGCTAAGGCGGCAGCACTTGATGGGATAAGTAACCCAACACCAAAACAGATTGGCTTTGCTACGGCAGAAGCTAACCGCGCAATGGCAAGAGCAGCTAAAGCGCATGGGGTTGATAGCGTGCCGCAGTATATCAAGGACCAAAAAGAGGCCGCTAAAAACAAACATGCAAACCGTAATAAGTCGCACAGCAAAAACAGGCAAGCGGCTAATCGTATGCAAGACGTTAAAGCAAGCCCTGGCAACTTTACATCAAAGAAGGTGCCGGCAAATCAAGGCTACTCGCTTAACGAGCAGCTAGAAAAAACATATCAAAACGCAAGAAAAACAGCTTAGGAGCTAATTATGACTACTAAAAAAAGCACACTTACTCAGTTATCACCAGCCGGCGAAGTTCTTTGCGATGGCTTTATCTCTAACGCGAAGCCGCAAGCAGCAAAAATTATACAGGATGGTTCACAGGTGAGCCACGATGCAGTATTTGCCAATTTTACAAAGTTATTTGCTGTTTCCGCCGAAAAAAACGGATTAGACAGAGAGCAACGCGACTCTTTTATAGCAATTGGCGCTTACATTTTAGTGCAAGCGCAAAAAGAAGCGGTGGCAGTCCAGGCGAACGAGGCAAAGTCGGAGTCAAGTAAAAAACAAGATAAGGCCGCGTAATGGCAAAGAAAGTAGTAACCACTACTAACGCCCAATACCTCATGCCCCAAATAGGGCAGGCGGTAAGGGCGCTTTTAAAGCAAGGCAAAAACGTTGTCATTGAGTTTAAAGAGTACAAAGCTGAGCGCTCTTTAGCTCAAAACCGTTTGCTTTGGCTGTGGAACCAGATAATTGCTGATTATTTTCGCGAGCACTATGGACAAGAGAATAGTTCAGAGGACGTACACGAAGTATTTGTGCGTAGGAAGTTTGGGGTGAGGGTTATCCAAGCTGGCAACGAGGAACCAATCATCGTGCGCAAGCGGACCCGCAAGCTAAACACAAAAGAGTTTTGCGAGTATCTAAATTGGTTAGAGCAATACTGCGCTGAGTATTTAGAGCTTTTACTGCCACAGCCGGACGATCTTTATCACTTGGCTATGTATGGAGAGTCAAACAATGTCGCTCATTAGTAAAAAAATAAGAAATAGCGCACGCGGCCAGCAGTGCCAAGTGCGCATACCTGGTGTATGCAACCATAACTCTGAAACCGTAATACTTGCTCACGTTGGCGGTGGTGCTGGTATGGGCCAGAAGTGTGACGATATACATGCCACTTACGCATGCTCTGCTTGTCACGATGTAATTGATAGACGAGTACGTCAAGGAAGCGCTAACGAAGTAATGGTTTATGCCTATGAGGGCATGGTTAGAACGCAAAAGCTTTTACTCGAGCAAGAATTGATACAGGTGGCTAAATGAACATAACGATTGGTATTGATCCAGATTTTGTTAAAAGCGGTGTTGCTGTTATCCATGGCAAAACAATCATTCATCTTGAGTCGCTAAGCTTTGTCGATATGTTCGAGTACATAGCGGCGGCGGGTCCAAAAGAAGAAGTATTGATAAAGCTTGAAAACCCAAGCGCGATAAAGCCACTTTTTGGCGCCAAGGTTAAAAACAAACGCGCTGTACGTGAAAAAATTTGCCAGGACGTAGGCAAGTGTAAAGCGACAGGCTCGCTAATACAGCAAGTGCTAGAGAGTCAGGGCTATAAAGTGAAGTTAGTTACACCGCTAAAGGGCTCAGTTAAGCGCATGGCAAAAAGCAGCGACAAATACTTTAACCAGATCACAGGCTGGAAGGGTAGAAGCAACGAAGATAAGCGCGATGCCGCTTTGGTGGCGCTTTATGGATGATGAGCCGTTAAAACTAAAAATGACGCAAGAGCAGCATATTTATGGCTGGATGATAAAGCAGGGTTTGATTAAAACGTTTGATTTGTCTTGGCCGTGTTTAACAGCAACGCCCCCAGTTGCGACAGATGAAGAGCTAGCAGCACATAGAGAAGTTACCGCTATATTTAAACGTATGGGAGTGAGATAATATGCAACCAATAAAGCTACTTGCAAAGCTTACAACTAAAACGCTAAATCTCACTGGTACGTTTGGTGGTGGTGGGCAAGACGTTATTGATTGGCGGACGGCGGCACATGCTTTAGCAGGTTTACCGCAGTGCCAAACCAATTGGGCTTACTTTCGCTATGCGGGTGAGGAAACAAGACTTAATCGTGTTGTACGCTCGCTAACTATGCATGCAACGCTTTTTATCAAGATACGGCAGTACAAGATAAAGCCAGACACATTAAACGGCCTGGTAATGTCAGCAGTGTATGAGCACGTTCAGCCGGTATGTGGTGAATGTGATGGGAGCGGCTTAGCACCGGGGCAAAAGGCTACTAACTTAGAAGCTGATATATGCGTTAAGTGCCACGGACGAGGACGCAAGCCAATATCAAACCGCAGTCGATGTAAAATTATCGGTATCGGACATAAAAGCTATACCAGCGCACACGATGAAGTAACAAAGGAGTTGCTTAGGCTTATAGCTGAGTGGGAGCGCGATATATTTAAAAATATACACGTAAAAATGGGTGACGTAGCATGATAACAGCCGCCGAACTTGCAAACGCAACCACACGACTGCCAGACCCCGAAACGTTTAGATATAACAGCATTCAAATAATGCTTCATAACGTGCTTGAGCCAGCAGCAAGCTACAAGGGCAAAACCACTTGCTTAGAGCAAAGCACTGTAACGTTTGTTAAGCGCAGTATATTCGGCATTGATACGTGGATTGTAGAAAGCATGGATATAAACAACGCACACAGATAAGTATATTTAAAGCAAGAGCGAGATAAGCATGAATAAGATAACAATAAACGGCAATATTATGAGAGGCCGATAGCATGCTAATAAAGCCCAACAGGATACTAACAGCGATAATGATTAAGTATCCAATACTCATAGACAAGTAACTAACGGAACATTAAAGAACAAAACGGAACAACACCGGAACAAAATAGCGCTCTTAATTAAATTAAGGGCGTTTTTTATTGTCTAAAGCAAAGTTTTAGCGGAACAACGCGGAACAAATGGCGGAACAATTGAAAATGTAAGTTGTTGATATTTAATTGATGTTCGCTTTAAGCGGAACAATTGAAGGGGAAATATAACGATTTGTCCTGTTTATCGAGTCAATGTTCCTTTTTGCGCTATAGAATTTGAAGCGCTGAGAGTAAAAATCAAACATCGCCTTGCAAACCCCCCAAGATTGATATATCTTTTCACATGTTGAAGAAATCCGCTTAGTTTATGACTGAGCGGATTTTTTTTGCTCTATGCTACTTGCTTTGCCCGGTTTAACAGCCGGGCTTTTTTATGCGCGAAACAAAAGGCCCACTATGAAAGCAGGAAAGTTAATCGCACTTGGTTTGTCTGGTGTGCTTGCTGCCGCTGGCGTAACGGTTGCTAATTTTGAGGGCAAAGAGCTGGTTGGTTATGTTGATCCCGTTGGTATTGAAACAACGTGCTACGGCCACACCAAAACAGCACAGGTAGGTAAGCGATACTCAGAAGATGAATGCTTAAACTTGTTAGCGCAAGACCTAGCAGAGCATAACAAACAACTAATGAGCGTTGTTGCCGTCCCACTTTCTAGGGGTGAGCACATGGCTTACCTTTCTTTTATTTATAACGTGGGCGCGGGTAACTTTCGCCGCAGCTCATTACTACGTTACTTAAATGAAGGGCAACGCCTGCGCGCTTGCGATGAATTGTCTCGCTGGGTTTATGCAAAAGGACAAAAGTTACCAGGCTTAATTAACCGTAGAGAGCAAGAGCGTAAAATGTGTTTAGAGGGTGTTAACAGTGCTAAAAATGATAACGACACTATTCAGCAGCATTGAAAGAGCATTGATACTCGCGTTATTGCTCGCACTAGCTTACGCAACGTACCAGCTTGCGCAGTCAGAAAGTGATTTAAACGCAGCGCACACAACAATCAAAACAAAAGACGCTCAACTCGAAACGCTATCAATTCAAGCGGAGTACCTATCTCAAAGCGTCAAGCTATCAGAGCAGCAGAACCAAAAACTAATTCGTGAACGTGATTCAATCTCACGCATCAACAGCGAATACGAGCGCAGAATAGAAATAATTACGTCTGAACTCGCAGTAACACAATTTGAAATCGACAGCTTGAGGGAGTCGCACAATGAAACTGTTAAAAAATGGGCTAATAACAGTATTCCTTGTGATGCTATCAGCTTGCTCAAGTACACAAGAACCGCAAACTGTAACTGAGATTATTGTTCAAACTCAGTACAAGTATGTTACGCCACCAAGCGAATATTTATCCCCTTGCGAAGTCAATCAAACAGTCATAGCAGACAATGCGGACTTGCTTAGCTATGCACAACTTTTAGAGGCATTAGTAGACCAATGCAATGAAAACATTAACCGAATCAAACAGTGGGCCAGTGAGAACAATGGATAAATCAACAACAGTTGCTAGTTATACAGCAAGCATTGGCACCGCTGGGGCTGGTTTATTATCGTTAAACTCGATCGCTCTTATTCTTGGCATCGCATTTACTGCGGCTACGTTTTTCATTAATTGGCGCAGTCAACACAAGCGGCATGAGCTAGAGCTACAAAAGCGCGCCGAAGATGCTGAATTTCATCGTGCACGAATGGCAGAGTTATTGAGCGACAAAGAGAGCAGCCCATTCGATAAGCGGGTTGGTGAGGATGGCCGCAGGTGTCAAAATGGAAAGACTTAAACGAGCTTTTCCAAAAGCAGCACGCTGAAACTAAGATTTCGCTGCGGGAATTTTGCGACAGCCACGGTTTAAGCTACAGCACTGCGCGAAAACACATAAAAACATCAAGAAAAGCGCCGCGCAAAGTAGCTAAAGACGAAGGGCAAAAGCTAAAAAGAGCGCCGAACTTTAAACACGGTGGTTATACAAAGTATTTTAAGCAAGGCGTTAATCAGTTAGTTGAAGCAACAACGCTAGAAGATGAGCTTGATTTATGTCGCGCTCGCATTCACATGGTTATGGACTCGATTGAGGGCATCCAAAAGCTATTAGATGATGCGGATACTACAAACGAATCGAAAGTGATGCTTTATGAGTCGTTATTTAAAGCTGAAATGTCACTTGATAGAAATGTCATACGTGCTGAGTCGATAACTAAAACGCTATCAAACATTAAGACCGACTCATTAACACGCGGCAAGTTAGTTGCTGAAACCGCACGTATTACGCAGCAGACCAAAGCACTGGTTAGCGCGACTAAGCGCGGTAAGCATCAGGCAGAAATAGCAGAGCATGAAGCAGCCAAAGCGCGTAAAGAGGCCGGCGGCACTAGTAAGCTTGATGATTTCATTGATAAGCGCACAGGCGGTTTAGATACGGTGGTCAGTCAATAATGCAACCTAAACTCGCTAAATACCCAAAAAGCACGTGGTTAACGCCAGAAGAACGCTTTGAACTAGACGAAGTTGAGCTATTAGAGCGCTGCGAGCCTTACATTGATTGTTGGTGGTGGCGTTTAAACAACTTATACATCATAGCGGACGAGAAAGGTCGCGAAGTGTTGTTTCGTTGTCGTATAGCGCAAACCGTACTTTTTGTAACGATGTGGTTTTTAAACATCATCTTAAAAGCGCGCCAGCTTGGCTTTAGCACAGCAATACAAGTTTTTATCCTAGACCAT
>CESO01009646.1_pt1 | contig 14269 bp, 10 predicted proteins | sample 356341 | NCBI WGS metagenome assembly CESO01 (sample SAMEA2621812, study PRJEB7988) | marine metagenome | biome: marine biome (ENVO:00000447); feature: deep chlorophyll maximum layer (ENVO:xxxxxxxx); material: "saline water (ENVO:00002010), including plankton (ENVO:xxxxxxxx)" | depth 35 m
CAAATCCGCAGGTTGGGGGTTCGATTCCCTCCTGGCCTGCCACCTCAACAAAGAGGTGGTTTGAATACCGGTAGCGCGGAGCGCGCCGGCTGTGTGGAGATAAAGCATGAGTGAAGCCGCGACGAGCAGGCTTGATTCGCTGAAATGGCTGGTTGTCTTGGCGTTGGTGGCCGGGGGCATCTTTGGCAACAGTTTTTACGCTGATCAGCCGATCCTGTATCGGGTGATTGCATTGTTGTTGCTCGCTTTTGTTGCGGGCTGGGTGGCATCGCTTACGCAAAAAGGCGGTGAGTTTTTGACCTTGGTGAAGGGATCGCGAACAGAGATCCGTAAAGTGGTGTGGCCAACACGGCAGGAAACGACGCAAACGACTCTCATCGTATTTGTATTTGTGATTATTACTGGCCTGATTTTGTGGGGCCTCGACAGCGTGCTGGGTTGGCTCGCTTCACTGATTCTGGGTTGAGGGCAGGAACATGGCTTTAAAGTGGTACGTGGTGCATGCCTACTCTCAATATGAGAAAAAGGTGGCGGCGGCAATACAGGAGCGCATCGAGCGCTTGGATATGCAGGATCGTTTCGGTGAGATTATTGTCCCGACCGAAGAAGTGATCGAGATGAAGGGCGGCCAGAAACGCAAGAGTGAGCGTAAGTTCTTCCCAGGTTATGTTCTTGTGCAAATGGATCTTGATGACGACACCTGGCACCTGGTTAAGGAAACGCCGCGTGTCTTGGGCTTCATCGGTGGCAAGGCGGACAAACCATCCCCCATTACCGATGCCGAAGCTAACACCATTTTGCAGCGGGTTGAGGCTGGCGTTGACCAACCCAAGCCCAAGACGGTTTTTGAGCCGGGTGAAATGGTTCGCGTAATCGATGGGCCATTCAACGACTTCAACGGTGTTGTTGAGGATGTGAATTATGAAAAGAGCCGCCTGAACGTGGCGGTGCTGATCTTCGGGCGTTCGACGCCCGTAGAACTGGAGTTTGGTCAGGTCGAGAAAGCCTGATTGGGTGGGGGAGGCGTTAAGCCTCCTCCTTAAAGTACGCCGTATAGCGGCGATAGTGGGGAGCTCGAGTGACTTGCCGTTAGCAAGCATCACAACAGCGATTGAACCCAGGAGAGAGCAACATGGCGAAGAAGATCGACGGCTATATCAAGCTGCAGATCCCGGCTGGGCAGGCGAACCCGTCCCCTCCGGTTGGCCCTGCATTGGGCCAAAAAGGCGTAAACATCATGGAATTTTGCAAAGCCTTCAATGCTGATACTCAGAGCATGGAGCCCGGCTTGCCCATTCCCGTGGTCATTACGGTATACAACGACAAGTCTTTTACCTATATCAAGAAGACGCCGCCTGCATCAGTGCTATTGAAAAAGATCGCAGGCATCAAGAGCGGCTCTGGCACGCCCAATACTCATAAAGTAGGTAAGGTGACCCGCGACCAGCTCGAAGAGGTGGCTACTCAAAAGTGGCCGGACCTCACGGCGTCAGACATGGACGCTGCTGTGAGAACTATTGCTGGCAGCGCGCGCTCAGCCGGTATTGAGACCGAGGGGGTGAACTAATGGCCAAGTTATCCAAACGCGTTCGCGCTTTCCGCGAAAAGGTCGATGCCAATCAAAGTTATCCTCTGGATGAGGCCGTAGCACTGCTTAAGGAGTTTGGCACAGTAAAGTTCAACGAGACGGTGGAAGTGGCGGTCAACCTTGGTATTGATGCTCGAAAATCAGATCAGGGTGTGCGTGGGGCAACCACGCTTCCTCATGGCACAGGTGCTGAGGTTCGCGTTGCCGTGTTTGCGCAAGGTGAGAGTGCGGAAAAGGCGAAAGCCCTGGGCGCCGACTTTATAGGCATGGAGGAGTTGGCCGAGCAAATCAAAGGCGGCATGATGGATTTTGATGTGGTGATTGCGGCCCCAGATGCTATGCGCGTCGTGGGGACCCTGGGGCAGATATTGGGCCCCCGAGGTCTCATGCCCAACCCCAAGACGGGTACGGTAACCCCCGATGTGGAAACGGCAGTTAAGAATGCCAAGGCCGGTCAGATGCGCTTCAGGACAGATAAGAACGGCATCATTCATGGTGGAATCGGCAAGGTGGACTTTGAGCCCGATGCGATTAAAGGCAACTTGATGGCCGTATTGGCCGATCTTAAGAAAGCCAAGCCCGCATCGGCGAAGGGTGTCTATGTACGTAAGGTGACCTTGTCAACGACGATGGGTCCCGGCGTCACGATTGATCACAACGCGATCGATTTTTAATCACAGTTTACGAACCCCGGCTTGCGGCTGGGTGTAGAGGCTCCTTATTTTTTGGGGGTCGGGCAAGGCGCTCTGCAGGCTTTGCCCACTTTGGAAGTCTTTGTAGGAACGTGTGGGAACTCCCCGCTGAACGCCAAAGGCTGTCAAAGACCGTAGGTGGCGCTTGCGAAAGGGCCTTAATGACGGGTTTTAATCCGGTTGCCTACGCAGATGGTGAGGCAGTTCATCACCGAGGGGGGTCGTTGCAGTAGCGATGACCTGAACAACCACTAAAGGAGTAAGCCAAGTGGCTATTGGACTCGAAGAGAAAAAAGCGATCGTCGCTGAAGTCAACGAGACAGCCGCCAGTGCACTTTCGCTTGTAATTGCCGACGCGCGTGGCGTTGCATCGAATGACATGACTGCTCTGCGTGCCACGGCTCGCGAAAACTGCGTCACCCTTCGGGTGGTGCGGAACACGCTGGCCAAGCGGGCATTGGAAGGAACCGAGTATGAGTGTGTTACTGACACGCTAATCGGCCCATCCTTATTCGGATTTTCTATGGAAGATCCAGGCGCAGCAGCACGTTTGTTCAAAGATTTTGCCTCTGAAAACGATCGTTTTGAGGTAAAGGCACTGTCGGTAAGCGGCCAACTGCTCGGAGCTGAACAAATTGATGTGCTGGCTAAGCTACCCACCCGGGAGCAGGCCCTGGCAACACTGATGAGCGTGATGAAGGCGCCCATCGTGAAGCTAGTACGCACCTCAAACGAGGTTCCCGGCAAGCTGGTCCGCGTGATGGCGGCGGTTCGAGATCAGAAAAAAGAGGCGGCCTAAGAAGGCGACGCCTCATCCTGCAATTTTTTACGGAGATTAAGATATGGCACTTTCAAAAGACGAAATTCTCGACGCGATTGCCGAGATGAGCGTAATGGACATCGTTGCACTGGTTGAAGCGATGGAAGAGAAGTTTGGTGTTTCTGCGGCCGCGGCTGTTGCAGTGGCGGCACCTGCGGCTGGTGGCGACGCTGCTGGCGGTGCTGCGGCAGAGGAGCAGACAGAATTTGATGTCATTCTCAGTTCTGCTGGCGAGAAGAAGGTCAATGTGATCAAGGTCGTTCGCGCTGTAACCGGTCTCGGCCTTAAGGAAGCCAAGGCGGTTGTAGATGGTGCGCCTGCACCCGTTAAGGAAGGCGCGTCAAAAGACGAAGCAGAAGATATCAAGAAGCAGATCGAGGAAGCAGGCGGCGCAGTAGAGCTCAAGTAATTGAGCGCTACGTCTTAACAGGCACCGTAGCAGGGCTGGGGCGCATGACGCCTCAGCCTTTTCCCGGTTGTAAAGCCGGCATTTGAATATTCAAGGTTTGCGTTGTTGTGAAGTGATGCAGACCGTAGGGGAGTACTGATGACTTACTCGTACACGGAAAAGAAGCGCATTCGCAAAGATTTCGGCTCCTTGCCCAAGGTAATGGATATCCCTTACCTTTTGGCCATCCAGCTGGATTCCTACAGCAAGTTTACCCAGGACGGCGTGCCGCTTAAGGACCGCGCAGAGAGCGGTCTCCATGCCGCGTTTAAATCGGTTTTCCCGATTGCCAGCTATAGTGGTAATGCTGCGCTGGAGTACGTGGATTACAAGCTGGGTGAGCCGGTTTTTGATGTGGACGAATGCGTGTTGCGCGGTACCACTTACGCCTGCGCCCTCCGAGTAAAAGTCCGTCTGATTATTTATGACAAGGAATCATCCTCCAAGTCCATCAAAGACATTAAAGAGCAAGACGTTTACATGGGGGAAATTCCCCTTATGACCCAAAACGGTACTTTTGTCATCAATGGTACCGAGCGCGTTATTGTTTCTCAGCTTCATCGATCCCCCGGGGTCTTTTTTGATCATGATCGCGGCAAAACCCACTCGTCAGGGAAGTTGCTCTACAGCGCCAGGGTGATCCCCTACCGTGGATCATGGCTGGATTTCGAATTCGACCCCAAGGATTCGGTGTACGTCCGGATCGATCGTCGACGAAAATTGCCAGCGACGGTATTGTTGCGCGCGCTGGGTTTTGATTCAGAGGAAATCCTCGATATTTTTTACGAGACCACTGCCTTCCAGCTGGGTGAGGAAGGGTCAGCCACAATGGCGCTAGTGTCGAAGCGGCTTCAGGGAGACATGGCCGCGTTTGATATTCTGGCGGGCAAAAAGATTATTGTCGAGCGCGGGCGACGCATCACGGCGCGCCATATCCGTGACTTAGATAAGGCAGGTATTGAGTCACTTTCGGTACCCGAGGAGTATCTCGAGGGCCGTCGGTTGGCGAAAAATATCGTCGATACAGCTACGGGCGAAGTGTTAGCAGAGTGCAACTCCGAGATCACTGCCGCACTGCTTGCCGAGCTCCGAGAGAAAGGGATCGATACGATCGAAACCCTTTATACCAATGAATATGACTGCGGTCCGTTCATCTCCGATACGCTGGCGGCGGACTCCACACGCAGTGTGCTCGAGGCGCTTGTCGAAATATATCGAATGATGCGTCCGGGAGAGCCGCCGACCAAAGAATCGGCTGAGAATCTCTTCCAGAATCTGTTCTTTTCCCCTGAGCGTTACGACTTGTCGGCGGTAGGGCGTATGAAGTTCAACAGACGTCTGGGTCGAGAGGACAAGTTGGGCTCGGCGACCTTGGATAAAGAGGACATCGTCGATGTAATGCGCGCTTTGGTCGGAATTCGAAACGGTAAGGGCGTGGTCGATGACATTGACCACCTCGGCAACCGGCGCGTGCGTTCTGTCGGTGAAATGGCAGAAAATCAGTTCCGCGTAGGCCTGGTGAGAGTGGAGCGTGCGGTCAAGGAGCGCCTCTCCATGGCTGAGAGCGAAGGCCTGATGCCACAGGATCTGATCAACGCCAAGCCAGTATCAGCAGCGGTGAAAGAGTTTTTTGGTTCCAGCCAACTCTCCCAGTTCATGGATCAGAACAATCCACTTTCGGAAGTGACTCATAAGCGTCGCGTTTCCGCATTGGGCCCGGGCGGCCTGACTCGCGAGCGGGCAGGATTTGAGGTGCGCGACGTACACCCCACGCACTATGGCCGTGTGTGTCCCATTGAGACGCCAGAAGGCCCGAATATTGGTCTAATCAATTCTCTGGCGACCTATGCGCGAACTAATGAATACGGGTTTCTCGAATCTCCGTATCGCAAGGTAGTAGACGGTGTCGTGACAGACGATATTGAGTATCTGTCCGCTATTAACGAAGCGGAGTATGTGATCGCACAGGCCTCGGCGACGCTTGATACCAAAAATCGTTTTGTGGACGATTTAATCAATGTGCGCCACATGAACGAATTCACCGTCAAAGCCGCGGTGGACGTGCAGTATATGGACGTGTCACCCAAGCAGGTGGTGTCTACTGCTGCCGCGTTGATTCCTTTCCTCGAGCATGATGACGCTAACCGTGCGTTGATGGGTTCAAACATGCAGCGTCAGGCAGTGCCGACGCTGAAGACAGAAAAGCCTCTGGTGGGCACGGGCATGGAGCGCTACGTCGCTTCCGATTCCGGTGTCTGTAAAGTGGCAGCGAGGGGTGGCGTAATCGATTCCGTTGATGCCAGCCGCATCGTTGTCCGAGTTAATGCCAAGGAAGTTGGCATTGATGATTCGCCGGTCGATATCTATAACCTAACCAAGTACAAGCGATCTAACCAGAATACCTGTATTAACCAGCGCCCCATCGTCAAGCGAGGTGATGTGGTTGAGCGTGGCGACATTCTTGCGGATGGCCCGTCGGTCGACCTCGGTGAGCTGGCCTTAGGTCAAAACATGCGCATTGCGTTCATGCCGTGGAATGGATACAACTTCGAGGATTCAATCCTCGTTTCCGAGCGTGTGGTGCAGGAGGATCGCTTCACGACGATCCATATTCAGGAGCTGACCTGTATAGCGCGAGACACCAAGCTCGGGTCAGAGGAAATCACCGCGGATATTCCCAATGTGGGAGAGGGCGCGTTGGGCAAGCTCGATGAGTCCGGCATCGTCTACATTGGTGCCGAGGTTGATGCGGGCGATATTCTGGTTGGCAAGGTAACGCCTAAGGGCGAAACGCAGCTGACCCCGGAAGAAAAGCTGTTGCGCGCGATCTTTGGTGAAAAAGCCTCTGACGTAAAAGATACATCACTGCGTGTAGGCTCAAGTTACAAGGGCACGGTTATTGATGTACAGGTATTCACGCGCGATGGTCTCGAAAAGGATCCGCGCGCGAAGCAAATTGAAGCCGCGCAGTTGGGCGATTACCGAAAAGATCTGAAAGAAGAGTACCGGATTTACGAGGAAGCGACCTTTGCGCGCTTATCGGGACTGCTGGAGGGCAAAGCAACGGCCTCTGGTGGTGGACTGAGCAAAGGTACGAAGCTGACTAAGCAGGTACTGGCTGAACTGGATCGTGAACAATGGTTCAAGCTTAAGTTTTCTGATACTGATCTCAATAGTCAGTTGTCTGCAGCGCAGCGGCTATTAGAGGAGCAGAACAAGCAGCTTGAAGAGCGCTACGAGATCAAGAAAGAGAAACTGCAAAGTGGTGACGATCTGGCGCCTGGCGTTCTCAAGATCGTCAAGGTATATCTTGCGGTCAAGCGACGTATTCAGCCTGGTGATAAGATGGCTGGTCGTCATGGAAACAAAGGCGTGATCTCCGTCATCATGCCAGTTGAAGACATGCCTTACGACGAGCATGGCGATCCGATCGATATCGTGCTCAACCCTCTTGGCGTGCCATCGAGAATGAACGTAGGCCAAATCCTCGAGACACACCTAGGTATGGCTGCGAGGGGCCTAGGTCGCAAGATCGATGACATGCTGGAGCAGCAGGTCAAGTTGACTCAGCTCCGCAGCTTCCTCAAGCAAGTTTACAGCCACACGACTGACAGTCGTCGCAGCGCGGATATTGGCTCGCTGAGCGATGATGAATTACTGGCGTTGGCAGAGAACCTGCGTGCGGGCGTGCCAATGGCGACGCCCGTCTTCGATGGCGCTCGTGAGGAATCCATCAAAGAGCTACTGCGGATGGCGGAGCTACCCGATAGTGGACAGCTGACGTTATTCGATGGTCGATCCGGTGATCAATTTGATCGTCCTGTGACAGTGGGCTACATGTATATGCTGAAACTCAACCACTTGGTGGACGACAAGATGCATGCGCGCTCTACGGGTTCCTACAGCTTGGTGACGCAGCAGCCGCTGGGAGGTAAAGCCCAGTTTGGTGGCCAGCGCTTCGGGGAGATGGAGGTCTGGGCGCTGGAAGCTTATGGCGCCGCCTACACCTTGCAGGAGATGCTCACCGTTAAGTCGGACGACGTGGCTGGACGAACTAAGATGTACAAGAACATCGTTGATGGGGATCACCAGATGGAGCCGGGAATGCCCGAATCCTTCAACGTGCTGATCAAAGAAATCCGCTCGCTCGGGATCGATATCGATCTTGAGTCTGAGTCATCCGGCTTCTGAGGGGAGAGATAACGTGAGAGATTTGCTGAACCTGCTGAGCAGGGAAAAAAACGAAGACTTCGACGCGATTCGCATCGGTCTTGCCTCTCCGGAGATGATCCGGTCGTGGTCATTTGGCGAGGTGAAGAAGCCAGAGACTATTAATTATCGTACCTTTAAGCCGGAACGCGATGGTTTGTTTTGTGCCAAGATTTTTGGCCCGGTCAAAGACTACGAATGTCTGTGCGGGAAATACAAGCGCCTTAAGCACCGAGGCGTTATTTGCGAGAAGTGCGGCGTGGAAGTGGCCTTGTCCAAGGTCCGCCGAGAGAGAATGGGGCACATCGAGCTGGCCAGCCCGGTGGCGCACATTTGGTTTTTGAAGTCACTGCCCTCGCGTATTGGCTTGCTGCTCGACATGACGCTTCGCGATATTGAGCGTATTTTGTACTTCGAAGCCTATGTGGTGACGGATCCCGGTCTGACGGGCTTGGAGCATGGTCAGCTACTCAATGATGAGCAGTACTTCGAAGCCATGGAGGAGTACGGCGACGAGTTCACTGCCAAAATGGGTGCAGAGGCCATCCAGGATCTGATGAAGGAGATCAGTCTCAAGGCCGAGATTGAGCAACTTCGTGAGGAGATTCCTCAGACCAATTCCGAGACAAAGATTAAAAAGTTCTCCAAGCGACTGAAGCTCATGGAGGCTTTTGATAAGTCTGGTAATAAGCCAGAGTGGATGATCCTTAACGCACTCCCTGTGCTGCCTCCGGATCTTCGTCCTTTGGTCCCACTGGATGGCGGACGCTTCGCGACCTCTGACCTCAACGATCTGTATCGCCGGGTGATTAACCGAAACAATCGCCTTAAGCGGCTATTGGATTTGAATGCGCCTGACATCATCGTGCGCAATGAGAAGCGGATGCTCCAAGAATCGGTCGATGCATTATTGGACAATGGCCGCCGCGGACGAGCGATTACGGGCTCCAATAAGCGCCCACTGAAATCACTTGCCGATATGATCAAGGGCAAGCAGGGGCGATTCCGTCAGAATCTGCTCGGAAAACGTGTGGACTACTCTGGTCGCTCTGTGATCGTGACCGGCCCCACCCTAAAGCTGCATCAATGTGGTCTGCCCAAGAAAATGGCGCTCGAACTTTTCAAGCCCTTTATCTTCGGCAAACTCGAGCTGCGTGGCCTCGCTAGCACAATCAAGGCGGCCAAGAAGATGGTCGAACGAGAACCACCAGAGGTGTGGGACATTCTTGCTGAGGTGATCCGCGAACATCCCGTGCTGCTGAACCGTGCTCCTACCCTGCACCGTCTGGGTATTCAGGCGTTCGAGCCGGTGCTGATCGAAGGTAAGGCCATTCAGTTGCATCCGCTTGTTTGTGCGGCCTATAACGCCGACTTCGATGGTGACCAGATGGCGGTGCACGTGCCCCTGACGCTGGAAGCCCAGCTCGAAGCCCGCGCCCTGATGATGTCGACCAACAATATTTTGTCGCCAGCATCGGGTGATCCCATTATTGTGCCCTCTCAGGATGTCGTACTCGGTCTGTATTACATGACCCGAGAGCGCATTAATGCCAAGGGCGAAGGGATGTCTTTTGCTGACAACCAGGAAGTTCAGCGAGCTTTCGGCAGTGGGCAGGTCGATTTACAGGCTCGCGTGAAAGTACGGATTCATGAGACGTTGATGAATCTGGGCGAGGAGACAACCGAGCGGACGCGTGTTGTTGAGACGACAGTGGGGCGTGCCCTGCTATGGGATATTGTCCCTGATGGTCTGTCCTACGACATGATTAACCAGCCCATGGTTAAAAAAGCGATTTCAAGAGTTATTAACCAGTGCTATCGCGCCGTGGGCTTGAAGTCTACTGTCATCTTTGCTGATCAACTTATGTATACGGGATACGAGTATTCAACTCGCTCGGGTGCTTCGATCGGTGTTAACGACTTCGCGATTCCCGATGCTAAAGCCGACTTGGTTGACCGCGCGGAGGGTGAAGTGGCTGAGATCGAGCAGCAGTATCGAGCCGGTCTAGTGACCCAGGGTGAGAAGTACAACAAGGTCATTGATATTTGGTCGCGCACCAATGATCAGGTTTCCAAGTCCATGATGGAGGGCCTGTCCAAAGAGACAGTGACGAACCGGGACGGCAAAAGCGAAGAGCAGGATTCCTTCAATTCGGTATACATGTACGCCGACTCGGGTGCGCGAGGTTCACCTGCCCAGATCAGGCAGTTGGCGGGGATGCGTGGCCTTATGGCCAAGCCGGATGGCTCGATTATCGAGACGCCTATTACTGCTAACTTCCGCGAAGGATTGAACGTACTTCAGTACTTCATCTCAACCCACGGTGCGCGTAAAGGCCTAGCCGACACGGCTTTGAAGACAGCAAACTCGGGTTATTTGACCCGCCGCCTGGTCGACGTTGCCCAAGACGTGGTGGTGACCGAGCAAGACTGTGGTACGGATCAGGGCTTGGTCATGACATCGGTGATTGATGGCGGTGACATTATTGAGTCTTTGTCCGAGCGAGTGCTGGGCCGTATCGTGGCGCAAGATGTGATCGACCCAAGCACGAACGAAGTGCTGTTGAGGGCTGGAACCATGCTCGACGAGGTGTTGACGGCTCAGGTGGATCAGATGGGTATTGAAGAGATCGTGGTTCGCTCTCCTATAACCTGTCAGACCCGTTACGGAATCTGCTCAACCTGTTATGGACGTGATCTTGGTCGTGGACATCAGGTCAATATGGGCGAGGCCATCGGAGTGGTGGCGGCTCAGTCGATCGGCGAGCCGGGTACCCAGCTCACTATGCGCACATTCCATATTGGGGGCGCGGCATCAGGTCAGGCGTCGCAGGATAATATTCAGGTCAACAATGATGGTGTTATTCGCCTCCATAATATCAAGGTAGTCGACAGGCCAGACGGCTCTCTTGTGGCGGTATCACGATCAGGTGAATTGTCCTTGCTGGATTCTGTAGGTCGCGAGCGAGAGCGCTATAAAGTGCCCTATGGCGCCACCATTCGAGTACAGGATGAGTCCACGGTTTCGGCCGGCGATATCGTCGCCAACTGGGATCCGCACACACACCCGATCGTCACTGAGGTAGCTGGTACGGTGAAATTCAGTGGTATGGACGAGGGCGTAACGATCAGACGCCAGACTGATGAGTTCACCGGCCTGTCTAGTATTTCTGTAATGGACGTGGCTGAACGGCCCGCAGCGGGCAAGGATACCCGTCCCGCAGTGACGCTGGTAGATGGTAAAGGCAAGGAACTGATGTTGGCAGGTACCAATGTGCCTGCTCACTATTTCTTGCCCCACGGCGCCATGGTCAACCTCGAAGACGGCGTGAAGGTGGAAGTCGGTGATGTTGTTGCGCGGATTCCACAGGAAGGTTCTAAGACGCGGGATATCACGGGTGGTTTGCCGCGCGTTGCAGATCTTTTTGAGGCAAGAAAGCCCAAAGAGCCTGCTATTCTCGCGGAGATCTCTGGGACGTTCAGCTTTGGCAAGGAGACCAAAGGCAAGCGCCGTATGGTCATCACGCCAACCGATGGTGCGAGCCTCCCGGATGGCTCGGATCATTATGAGGAACTGATTCCCAAGTGGCGCCAGCTGTCAGTGTTTGAGGGTGAGACAGTCGAGAAGGGCGAGATTGTCTCGGAAGGGCCGCTCAGCCCCCACGATATCCTGCGTCTCAAAGGCATTCCCGCCCTGGCTGAATATATCGTCAATGAGATTCAGGAGGTCTACCGACTTCAGGGCGTAAAGATCAATGACAAGCACATTGAAGTCATTGTTCGGCAAATGCTGCGAAAGGTTGAGATCACTTCTACTGGCGACTCGACCTTCATTAAAGGTGAACAGGCCGAGTACACCGCGTTTCTTGAGGAATGTGATCGGCTGGAGGCTGAGAAGCTTATTTCACCGACAGCGAGCCGTGAGTTGCTGGGTATTACTAAAGCGTCTCTGGCAACTGAGAGCTTTATCTCTGCTGCATCATTTCAGGAGACGACACGCGTACTCACTGAGGCCGCCGTCACGGGCAAGCGCGATTACCTGCGTGGCCTAAAAGAAAACGTGATCGTGGGGCGCCTGATACCGGCGGGAACTGGCCTTGCCTATCACGAGGAGCGGCGTCGCAAGCAGTCAGAGGGCGATGAGTTGGCCCTGACGATGTCAGCAGAGGAGTTCTCTGAGAGTTTTGCCGAGGAGATGGAGCGCGTCGAAGCGGCGGAGCCAACCGAGGAATAGTCATCAACGATCGCGCTTGACCGGTTTCAGGCCGGTCTATAGAATGCGCGCTCATTTTCGGGGCCTAGGCCCCGAAAGGTTTATCTGGAGCAAATGCTGAATGGCAACCATTAACCAGCTTGTGCGCAAGTCGCGCAAGCGCAAAGTCACCAAGAGCGGGGTCCCTGCGTTGCAGGCCTGCCCACAGCGTCGTGGTGTTTGCACGCGCGTCTACACCACCACTCCAAAGAAGCCGAACTCCGCGCTTCGCAAGGTCTGTCGTGTGCGGCTGACTAACGGGTTCGAGGTGTCGTCCTACATTGGTGGTGAGGGCCATAACCTGCAGGAGCATAGCGTCGTACTGATCCGCGGCGGTCGGGTGAAAGATCTGCCAGGTGTGCGCTACCACACCGTGCGCGGCAGTCTCGACACATCTGGCGTTTCAGATCGTAAGCAGGGCCGGTCCAAGTACGGAGCCAAGCGCCCCAAGTAAGTTTCGGGCGCCCACAGGGCGCCTACCTAGACGTCACATTGTTGACAGTAAGGCCGGTCCGCGGTTTGCAGTGATCGGAAACCCTGAAGAGATAGGAAGTAAAACATGCCAAGAAGACGCGTTGTTGCCAAACGCGAAGTGTTGCCTGATCCCAAATTCGGTAACTCTACGCTCGCCAAGTTTATGAACCACGTAATGATCAGCGGAAAGAAGTCGGTCGCTGAATCGATCGTATATGGTGCCCTCGATATTGTTCAAGAGCGTACTAAGCGTGACCCCATCGAAGTGTTTGATGAAGCACTCGAAAACATTTCCCCCATGGTTGAGGTGAAGTCTCGGCGTGTTGGCGGAGCGACTTACCAGGTGCCTGTAGAGGTGCGTCCATCTAGGCGTGTGGCGCTATCCATGCGTTGGCTAGTTGATTACGCCCGCAACCGGGGTGAAAAGTCCATGCGTCAGCGTCTGGCTGGCGAGATCGTTGATGCCTCACAGGGCAAAGGCAACGCAGTGAAGAAGCGTGAAGACGTGCACCGCATGGCCGAAGCCAACAAGGCGTTCTCGCACTTCCGATTCTGAAACCCAGTCTGCCAACCCTAATCTGAGGACACTGTCGTGGCTCGTAAGACTCCGATAAATCGTTATCGCAACATTGGTATCGTTGCTCACGTTGATGCCGGTAAAACCACCACCACTGAGCGGGTCCTTTTCTACACCGGTCTGTCACACAAGATTGGTGAGGTGCACGATGGTGCGGCCACCATGGACTGGATGGAGCAGGAGCAGGAGCGAGGCATTACGATCACCTCTGCCGCGACTACCTGTTTTTGGCAGGGTATGCAGCAGCAGTTCGATCAACACCGCGTCAACATCATCGATACACCCGGGCACGTTGATTTCACTATTGAGGTGGAGCGCTCCCTGCGTGTCCTAGACGGTGCCGTCGTCGTGCTATGTGGGTCTTCGGGCGTGCAGCCGCAGACAGAGACGGTCTGGCGACAGGCGAATAAATACGAAGTGCCGCGCATGGTTTTTGTGAACAAGATGGACCGCGCTGGCGCTGATTTTGAAAACGTCGTTGCGCAACTGCGAGATCGATTAGGCTGCAATGCCGTGCCGATTCAAATGACGATCGGCTCGGAAGAAGACTTCAAGGGCGTGATTGACCTGATTAAGCAAAAGGCGATTATCTGGAGTGAGGACGACATGGGCATGACCTTCGAGTACGAAGACATCCCCGCTGACCTCGTTGATAAAGTTGATGAAATGCGAGAATACATGGTTGAGGCGGCTGCAGAGGCCAACGAAGAGCTGATGACCAAGTATCTCGAAGACGGCGAACTCACCGAAGAAGAAATCAAGCAAGGTATTCGTATCCGTACTCTGGCTAACGAGATTGTTCCTATTCTGGGTGGCTCTGCTTTTAAGAACAAAGGTGTACAGGCAGTTTTGGATGCGGTAATCGAGTATCTGCCGTCGCCCACCGAGGTGAAAGCGATTGAAGGTACGCTCGATGATGGTGAAACCGTCGTAGCGCGCCCATCAGAAGATACAGCGCCTTTTTCAGCTCTGGCGTTTAAGATCGCGACGGACCCTTTTGTAGGCACGCTGACTTTTTTCCGTGTTTATTCAGGCACCTTGGCGTCAGGTACCGGGATCTATAACGCGGTGAAGCAGAAGAAAGAGCGCGTTGGCCGCATGGTTCAAATGCACGCCAACAGTCGCGAGGAGATTAAAGAAGTTTTAGCGGGGGATATCGCCGCAGCGATTGGTCTGAAAGATGTCACCACGGGCGATACGCTGTGCGAT
>CESO01056103.1_pt1 | contig 14253 bp, 12 predicted proteins | sample 356341 | NCBI WGS metagenome assembly CESO01 (sample SAMEA2621812, study PRJEB7988) | marine metagenome | biome: marine biome (ENVO:00000447); feature: deep chlorophyll maximum layer (ENVO:xxxxxxxx); material: "saline water (ENVO:00002010), including plankton (ENVO:xxxxxxxx)" | depth 35 m
TTACCTTGTCCTGTGGCACCTGCCATTAATAGGTGAGGCATCTTTGCCAAGTCGGCAACAAAGGTTTCGTTAGATATGGTTTTACCAAAGGCTACAGGTAGTTCCATATCAGAATTTTGGAATTTATCTGAGGCTATAACGGCTTTCATAGATACCGTAGCTGGATTTTGGTTTGGCACTTCAATTCCGATAGTTCCTTTTCCAGGGATAGGCGCAATGATACGAATACCTAAAGCGGATAAACTAAGGGCGATATCGTCCTCTAGGTTTTTGATTTTGGAAATACGTACACCAGCTTCAGGAACAATTTCATAAAGCGTAATAGTAGGTCCAATAGTTGCGCTAATGGATGATATACCAATTTTGTAATTGGCCAGTGTTTCCACAATTCTATTTTTATTTGCTTCTAGCTCACTTTTATCAATTTCTATTTTTCCAGAGCCATAGTCATTTAATAGATTTATGGCAGGTATTTTGTAGTTGGACAAATCCAATTTAGGATCGTAATCACCAAGTTCTTCAAGTTTCGTTTTTATATCTTTTTGACTCAATGTATCTTCTTCATTGACATGAACCTCTATGCCTAAATCATGATCTTCGGTTTCTTTATTTTCTGTTTTAGTAACAATTTCTTTTTCAGAAGGGCTAGGGGTTTCTAATATTGTTTCGGTAGGTGTTTCTATAGTAGGTTCTTCAAAAGTGCTGATAGTAATTTCTTCAGAACTTAAATCATCAATACCGTTTTCTTCTTCAGGAAAATCGATATTTTCAGTTGTTTGATTTGATTTAAACTTTGGGTTAAAACGTATAATGATAAAAGTCAAAAGAGAAAGAAAAATGACAAAGCCACTTCCTACTTTACCGATTCGTAATGCTAGAAATTCATTCATTTCACTACCAAATACTCCTCCAAGAATAGAAGGGGAGCTGAAAAAGGCAAAAAATAGAGAAATCCAAACAATTGCCAGTAATCCTATTGAAAACCCTTTTTTAATAGAAAATAAAGTTTTATCAAATACAAGTGACAAACCCCAATTGAAAAATAGTAGGGGAATTAAAAATGAAGAAATACCAAAATAATGGTATAAAAATAGGTGTGATATTCTGTGACCAAACACGCCACCAAAATTTCTGATTTCATCTGTCAGTTTACCTATTTTATCTTGGTCAATATTGCCGTTAAATACATAAGAAACAAAAACGATGAATAGATATAGAGAGAAAAATAAGAATACAAAACCAATTATTTTTTTTGTTCTTTCATCTTCAATTTTTAGTTTTTGAGCTAAGCGTTTAAAGATATTTTCTTTTTTAGTTTTCTTTTTTTTCATTCAATGAAATTCTACCAATTTAAATTTTCTTTTTTGAGAAAGGAGCTAATTCCTTTTTTGCAATCGTCATTTTTTCTGGCTTTGACATTTTCTTGGACAGCATACTCAAGACCATCATCTAACGACATATATTGCAGTTTTGATATAAGCTGTTTTGTATGCTCTAAAGATTGTTCAGAAGTATGCTCACACAATTTGCTTGCTAGTTTCAATACAGTGGTATTGAGTTTTGATTTTTCAACAGCTTGATTTATCAATCCTATACTTACGGCTTCTGTTGCACTAATGATTTTGCCGCTTAGCAGCAGTTCTTTAGTTTTTCCCTCGCCAATTTTACGTAAAAGAAACACGCTGACAATAGCAGGTATAAAGCCAATTTTCACTTCAGAATAGCCGAATTTAGCATCTTCAGAGGCAATAGAGAAGTCACAAACACTAGCCAATCCGCAACCGCCGGCTATGGCATGACCTTGAATGTTGGCTATTACAACCTTTTTAAGAGTATAAATTTGCTTAAATAACTGCATTAAATTGTTAGAGTCGGCAACATTTTCTTCGTCCGAAAAAGATTGCAAAGATTGCAAGTATTTCAAATCAGCCCCAGCGCAAAACGCTTCGCCTTCAGCTTCCAAAACGATAACTTTACATTTTTCGTCGTTTTCGGCAGTATCAAAAGCCGATTTTAAACCTGTTATAAGCTGTGGATTGAGAGCATTTCTTTTTTCTGCCCTCATCAAAGTGATAAAGCCAATTCTATTTTCACAACGGTATGCTACAAATTTATCTTTCATTTTTTTTGAAATACTCTTCAAATATATTCAAATTTATGTGTGCAAATAATATCATCTTTAAGATTTTATTAAACCCTAAAGTATAGTTAAATTTGCCATTCATTGAAAAAAGATGATAGCACTTAATTTACATAACGAAACGAGTCAATTGAAGGTTGTTATTCTTGGTTTGCCCGATAGCTTTGGTGGTACGCCAAAAATTGAGGATTGCTATGACCCGAAGTCTAAAGAGCATGTTTTAAATGGCACTTTTCCTACTCAAGAAAATGTTATTAACGAAATGAATGCTGTCAAAACTATTTTTTTGAAGTACGGTGTCGAAGTTTTACGACCAAATAATATAGAAGGATTAAATCAAATTTTTTCAAGAGATATAGGATTTGTTATTGGCGACAGTTTCATTATTCCAAATATTATTGAAGATAGAAAACAAGAAATTTTAGCAATAGATACATTGCTAGAGAAAATTAGTTCCAACAAAATCATCTCTATGCCAGAAGGTGCTAGAGTTGAAGGTGGAGATGTGATGTTATGTGGCGACTATGTATTTATCGGTTATTCAGAGGAAGAAGATTTTAATAAATATCAAGTAGCAAGAACCAATAAGGCAGCTATTGACTTTTTACAATCGGCGTTTCCTAATAAAAAAGTAAGAGGCTTTGAGTTAAAAAAGTCAGACTCTAACCCCAAAGATAATGCCTTACACCTAGATTGTTGTTTCCAACCAATAGGAGAACAATCGGCTATAATGTATGCTGGTGGTTTTAAAAATACTTCAGATGTTGATTTTTTAGTTAATCACTTTGGCGAAGAAAATATCATTTTCATTACTCGAGAAGAAATGTATGAGATGAATTCTAATGTATTTTCTATATCTCCTAAAGTTATACTTTCAGAAAAAGGATTTGTAAGATTAAATAATGAATTAAAAAACAAAGGATTCACTGTAGAAGAAGTACCTTACGCCGAAATTGCTAAAATGGAAGGTTTGTTACGTTGCTCTACATTACCATTAAGAAGAAAATGAGTCAGATTACTAAACACATATTAATGATACAACCCGTTAGCTTTCGCTTTAACGAACAAACGGCTGTAAACAATTATTATCAAAAAGTATTGGACGGTCTATCACCTGAAGCTACACAACAGCAGGCCTTAGCGGAGTTCAACAGTTTTGTAGAGAAATTAAGGGCTAAGGGAGTCAATGTTATAGTTGTTGAAGATACTAAAGAACCAGATACACCAGATTCTATTTTTCCGAACAATTGGGTGTCCTTTCACAATGATGGTGACGTAGGATTATATCCTATGTGTGCAGAAAATAGACGTACAGAGAGAAGAGAAGACATCTTTGATATTCTAGTTGATGATTATGGTTTTCATATTGAAGAAATTCATGACTTTACTGAATTTGAAGAATACGATAGGTATTTAGAAGGGACAGGAAGTATGATATTGGATAGAGAAAACAAGTACTGTTATGCCGCTATCTCAGAACGAACTGACGAACAAGCAGTCATTCAATTTTGTGATGTTTTCGGCTATAAACCCGTTTGTTTTACTGCAAATCAAGATGTAAACGGTGAACGTTTAGCTATCTACCACACCAATGTAATGATGTGTGTAGCCGATAATTTTGCTGTTATCTGCTTAGATACTATTGATGAATTGGAAGAACGCACTCATATTATTGAGATATTGGAAGAAACAAACAAAGAAATAATAGAAATTTCAGAAGATCAAAAACAACATTTTGCAGGAAATATGTTACAGCTAATGGGAGATAAGCCATATCTGGTGATGTCTGATTCAGCGTATAATAGTTTGACTCAAGAGCAGATTTCTCAGATAGAAAATCATTGTCCCATTATTCATAGTTCCTTAGATACCATAGAAGCATGTGGAGGTGGTAGTGCACGATGTATGATGGCCGAAATATTTTTACCTCAAGTCTAATGATAGATCAAGAATTACATAAAGCAGTAGAATTGGCTTTAAAAGAGCTATATCAAGCAGAAGTACAATCTTTTCAATTTCAGAAAACTAGAAAAGAATTTGAAGGAGATATCACTTTAGTGGTTTTCCCTCTAACGAGGTTTTCCAAAAAAAGCCCTGAGCAAACAGGTGAAGTACTCGGACAATATCTAAAAGATAATGTTTCTCTCGTATCAGATTATAATACCGTTAAAGGATTTTTGAATCTAAGCATTGATAATTCCTATTGGTTATCGCAATTTCAAACGGCTTTTGATACGGATAATTTCGGTTGTATAGAGACTTCTGAGGATTCAGCAAATCACCTAGTTGAATTTTCTTCCCCTAACACCAATAAGCCTCTGCATTTGGGACACATCAGAAATATCCTTTTAGGAGCATCTGTTTCAGAAATATTAAAAGCGGCTGGTAAAAAGGTGAAGAAGGTACAAATCATCAATGATAGAGGTATTCATATCTGTAAATCTATGATTGCTTGGCTGGAGTTTGGTAATGGAGAAACACCACAGTCAACTCAGATGAAAGGCGACCATTTTGTAGGTAAGTATTATGTCATTTTTGACAAACACTACCGTACTGAACAAGCTCAATTGGTGGAAAGTGGCATGTCAAAAGAAGATGCTGAAAAAGAAGCACCTCTCTTCAAAAAAGCTCAAGATTTGTTGCGTAGATGGGAGGCAAAAGATGCTGAAGTTATAGCACTTTGGGAAAAAATGAATAATTGGGTGTACGATGGTTTTTCATACACTTACGACAGAATGGGTGTTGACTTTGATAAAAACTATTACGAAAGTGACACTTATCTTCTTGGTAAAGCTGTCATTCAAGAAGGATTAGATAAAGGCACTTTTTTCAAGAAAGATGATGGTTCTGTATGGATTGATTTGACTGCCGATGGATTGGACGAGAAAATTCTATTACGTTCAGACGGAACAGCTGTCTATATGACTCAAGATATTGGTACTGCTATACAAAGGCATCAAGATTTTGATTTTTCTCACATGGCTTATACAGTAGGTAACGAACAGGATTATCATTTTAAAGTATTGTTTTTAATCTTGGATAAGTTAGGTTACGATTGGGCTAAAAACTGTTATCATTTATCCTACGGAATGGTAGATTTGCCTTCTGGAAAGATGAAGTCTAGAGAGGGCACAGTTGTTGATGCCGATGACTTGATGCAAGAAATGGTAGACTCTGCCAAAACCATAGCTCAAGATTTAGGTAAGCTAGACGGCATGGAAGAAAAGGAGTCTAATATCCTTTATGAAAATATTGGTATGGGAGCCTTAAAATATTTTATGCTTAAGGTTGACCCTAAGAAACGTATGTTATTCGATCCAGAAGAATCTATTGATTTTAACGGTAATACCGGACCATTTATTCAATATACCCATGCACGTATTCAAACCATGGTTAAGAAATATAACAAAGAGATTCAGTTTACTATAAATGGATTGGATTTACTAGAGAAAGAGCGTACACTTATAAAGCAGATTAATGATTTCCCAACGGTTATTCAGGAGGCAGCAAATTCATACAGTCCGGCTTTAGTGGCAAATTATATTTATGATTTAGTTAAAGAATTCAACGGTTTTTATCAGAATGTTCCTATTTTGATTGGCGAAGATAAAAACCAAGTAGCATTTAGAATTGCGCTTTGCCAAATGGTAGCAAGAGTAAGTAAAACAGGTATGAAATTATTAGGGGTAAATGTACCCGATAGAATGTAAAAGATATGTTTGAAAATTTATCAGAAAAATTAGAAAAAGCCTTTAAAGTCCTCAAAGGACAGGGTAGTATATCGGAGATTAATGTAGCGCAGACTATGAAAGAAATCCGTAAAGCCTTATTGGCTGCCGATGTGGATTTCAAAACAGCTAAGCAATTCACTGCTACAGTGAAAGAAAAAGCCATTGGTCAGCAAGTACTTACGGCTGTTGAGCCTGGTCAATTGCTTACCAAAATAATGCGTGACGAGTTAGCCGAATTAATGGGTAGTTCTAAATCAGATATCAACCTAGATGGTAGTCCGACCGTTATTTTGATAGCAGGACTGCAAGGTTCAGGTAAAACCACTTTTACTGGTAAGTTGGCACTGCATTTAAAAGACAAACACAATAAAAAACCTCTCCTAGTTGCCTGTGACGTTTATCGTCCTGCGGCTATTGATCAGTTAGGGGTATTGGGTGAGCAAGTAGGTACTGAGGTTTATAAGGAAACAGAAAATAAAAATCCAGTAGAAATTGCTCAAAATGCTATTAAGTACGCCAAGTCAAATAATCACAATGTAGTTATTGTGGATACGGCTGGTCGTTTGGCTATTGATGAGCAAATGATGAACGAGATAGCTTCTGTAAAGTCAGCAATTAATCCCAACGAAATATTATTTGTAGTAGATTCAATGACTGGTCAAGATGCAGTCAATACAGCTAAAGCCTTTAATGAGAAATTAAATTTTGATGGCGTTGTACTGACTAAGCTAGACGGTGATGCTCGAGGTGGTGCTGCACTTACTATCCGTTCGGTAGTAGATAAGCCAATTAAGTTTATTGGTACGAGTGAAAAAATGGACGGTTTGGATGTGTTCCACCCTGATAGAATGGCTAGTCGTATTTTAGGCATGGGTGATGTTATTTCTTTGGTGGAAAGAGCACAGCAACAATTCGATGAAGATGAAGCCCGTAAGATGCAAAAGAAAATTGCCAAGAACCAATTCGGTTTTGACGACTTTCTCAAGCAAATACAGCAAATAAAGAAGATGGGTAATATGAAGGATTTGATGGGTATGATACCAGGAATGGGTAAAGCCTTGAAGGGTGTTGATATTGACGATGATGCTTTTAAAGGAATAGAGGCTATGATTAAGTCTATGACATTAGAAGAACGTAGCAATCCTAAAATTTTGAATGGTAGCCGAAGAAAGAGAATAGCTAATGGTAGTGGTACTTCTATTCAAGATGTCAATCAGCTTATTAAGCAGTTTGGACAAATGGGTAAAATGATGAAGATGATGCAGGGTGGTGGCGCCAAGCAAATGATGCAAATGATGAAGAATAAGGGCGGTATGCCTAGAATGTAATACTTATGCAAATATTAGATGGTAAACAAACATCCTTAGATATTCAGCAAGAAATTGCTGAAGAGGTTAAGGTTTTGGTTGAAGAGGGTAAAAAGAAACCTCATTTAGCGGCTATTTTAGTTGGTAATAATGGGGCTAGCGAGACTTATGTAGGAGCAAAAGTTAAGGCTTGTGAAAGGGTAGGTTTTGACTCTACCTTGCTACGATTCGATGAAAGTATCACCGAAGAAGAATTAGTATTACAAGTACAAAAGATAAATGAAGATTCCAATATTGATGGATTAATCGTCCAACTGCCTTTACCATCTCACATCGATGAAATGACTATTACTGAAACCATATTACCATCTAAGGATGTCGATGGTTTTCATCCTCAAAACATCGGTAAGATGGCTTTGAACTTACCAACATTTTTACCAGCTACACCAGCAGGTATTGTCGAATTGATAAAGCGTTACGAAATACACACTGAAGGTAAGCACTGTGTTGTAGTTGGGCGTAGTCATATTGTTGGTTCACCGATGAGTATTCTTATGGCAAGAAACAGTTACCCTGGTAATTGTACAGTGACTTTGACTCATAGCCGCACGACCAATCTCAAAGAAATTTGCCTAACTGCCGATATTCTTATTGTCGCTTTAGGTCGTGCCGAATTCATTACTGCAGATATGGTCAAAGATGGTGCAACAGTGATAGATGTAGGTATTAGTAGAGTGAAATCTGATAAGACAAAAAGTGGTTGGAAGTTAAAAGGCGATGTTAATTTTGATGATGTAGCATCTAAAAGCGAATACATAACACCTGTTCCTGGTGGAGTAGGCCCTATGACTATTGCTATGCTCTTAAAAAACACATTGCAAGCTGTTAAAGGATTCAATTAATGAACAAAACTCAAGATACATTAGTTGCTCAGGGGCTTATGTTGCCTCTTATGGAGGCTTTTTACACCATTCAAGGCGAGGGTTTTCATACGGGCAAATCGGCTTTTTTTCTAAGGATAGGAGGGTGCGATGTGGGTTGCCATTGGTGTGATGTTAAAGAAAGTTGGGACGCTGAGTTACATCCACCAACATCTTTGGAGAATATGCTCGATCAGATCCTTATTCACCCTTCAAAAACGGTGGTAGTAACAGGTGGAGAACCTTTGATGTGGAATATGCAACCCCTTACTGATAGTCTTCATAATAAGGGAATAAGCGTACATATAGAAACTTCTGGTGCTTATCCACTAACGGGTGATTTCGATTGGATTTGTTTGTCACCTAAAAAGAATAATCCTCCCCAAGAAACAATAATTCCTAAAGCTCACGAGTTAAAGGTTGTAATACACAATAGAGACGATTTCAAATGGGCGGAACAATTTGCTAGTAAATGCTCTTCTTCATGTAAGCTATACTTACAGCCCGAGTGGAGCAAAGCCCAAGAAATGATGCCTAAAATAGTAGATTACGTGATGAGTAACCCCCAATGGAATATATCTTTACAAACGCATAAGTATATGAATATCCCATAATCTTAAACCCCCTTGAAATGAAAAACATCCTTATTCTTTTTTTATTTCCCTTTATTCTGTTTTCGCAAAATACGCCCAAAGCAAAAAAAGCCTATGTAAAAGCGGTGGAGCTTTTTGAAGTCAGTAACGATAAAAAAGCCAAAGACCTTTTAATGTCTGCTATTCGACACGATAATAATTATTTGCCAACCTATTTGTTGTTGGGGCAGATAGAAGAAGAACAAGGAAATATACAATTGGCAATAGATAATTATTTAAAAGGCTTATCCGATAATAACCCTGATAATGCATGGGGTTATTGGAAGGTAGGAATGTTGTACATGCAAAAGCCCTATTATGTGGAAGCTAAAAGAGCTTTCACCCACTTTTTGACTTTTAAATACCAACGTTCAGAAAAGGTGGAGTCAGCTAGGAAAGAGCTTAAAAATTGTGAATTTTCTATCGATGCGATGGCTAATCCTAAACCCTTTGACTTTAAAAATATGGGCGAAGGAGTAAATTCTGAATGGGAAGAGTATTTGCCTAGTGTTTCTGCCGATGGTAAATTATTTGTTATTACCCGTAGAGGACCCTACCAAAACGGTATAGTGTCGGAAGATTTTTTTCAAAGTGTGTATAAAGATGGTAAATGGAGCATGGCTCAAAATTTGGGACCATCTGTCAATACTATGGGCAACGAAGGGGCTCAATGCCTATCTCCTAATGGTAAAGTGTTATTTTTTACAGCCTGTGATAGAAAAGATGGACTGGGACGTTGTGATATTTATATCAGTGTCAAGAGAAATGGGCAGTGGTCAGAAGCTAGAAATATAGGACCTAGCATCAACACTAAACATTGGGAATCACAACCTACCATATCTCCTGATGGCAGAGAGCTCTATTTTGTGAGTAACAGACCGGAGGGTTATGGCGGTATGGACATCTGGAAAAGTGTATTAACCGAAAAAGGGACTTTTTCAGAGCCTGTAAATTTAGGCTCTACCATAAATACCTCTTACGATGAAATGTCACCCTTTATTCATACCGATAATCAAACTTTATATTTTGCTTCTGAAGGACATCCAGGCTTGGGTGATTTCGACTTGTTTTTGAGTAGAAGGGACTATCCATCAGCATCTTGGCAATACCCTATTAACTTAGGTTATCCTATTAACACACACGGCATAGAAAACAGTTTAATTGTAGGTTCTGATGGCAAAACCGCCTATTTCGCATCCGATAAATCGGGTTATGGAAAAGAAGATATCTTTTGGTTTCATTTGCCACAAGAAATGCAATCTCAGCAAGTGGCTTATCTCAATACCAATGTATATGATGCTGAAACAAAAACACCTATGAAATCTAGTGTACAGATTATTGACCTTGCAACAGGAAAGGTCATGATATCTTCATTTACATATACCAAGACGGGTGAATTTTTTACCTGTTTGCCTGCAAATGCCAATTATGCCGTTAATGTTTCTAAGGAGGGCTATTTATTCCATTCTGAAAACTTTGCTTTAGATGAGCAGAGTGCTTTACAAGCCTTGGAGTTAGATATTCCCTTGCAAAGGCTAAATAAGGGAAGTAAGATTGTATTAAATAATATTTTCTTTGATACCGATGCCTACAGTCTTAAAGATGAATCGGAGGTTGAATTAAACACACTTGTTAATTTTATGCGCAACAATGCTATGCTTAAAGTTGAGATTGAGGGGCATACCGATAATGTTGGTTCAGAAACACATAATACTATGCTTTCTACAAATAGAGCCAAAGCAGTCTATGATTTTCTAGTAGATAATGGTATAGATGCTAACAGAATGACCTACAAGGGTTTTGGTGCTAGTCAACCTATTGCTACTAACGATACCGAAAAGGGTAGAGCCACCAACAGACGCACTGCTTTTAGGGTGAAGTAAGTTTACTTTTTTGGTCCGATTATGTAATAATTGGTGGTTATTAAAAAGTTTCTCATTTACGGAATTGAAGATATGAGTTTATTGGCTATTCGTGGTTTCAATCCGAATTTTATCACATAGTTAGGATTTATAAAATACAATGTCCTACTCAAGACATTGTATCCTGTTTTTTTGAGAATACGTTCAAAACGTTCAATAGTAATCCCTGTTTCTTTAATTTCTACTAGATTTTTTATGCGAACAGGACTTTCGCCAAATGCTTTCAAAACCACTTTGTAAAGAACTGTAGGTAAAAGGTGAAAGTAAGGCAGTTTGGAAAGAATTTTGCTTTCACACATTTGCTGATGACCACCAAAAGGATTATGCCAAGGAGGGAAGCCTAGAAAAAACAAGCCATCTTTTTTAAGTAAGGGTTTTACAAACTGCAAAAACTTTTCTTGATCGTGAATATGTTCCAAGACATCTCTAGTGATGATGACATCAAACTGACCAAGTTCGGAGGGCTTAATATTGTATATGTCGGAATGAATAAATTCAATAGTTTTAGTATCGCTCAGATCAAAGTAATATTTTTTAGCGTTTTCAATCTTACCTATTGATAAATCTACACCAACAATTTTTTTAAAACCTTTAGATTCAAAAAAAGGCAGCAAATTCCCACCTTCTCCACACCCTATTTCAAGAACGGATAAGTTCCTGCTTTTGGATTTAAATCGATTTATTAATGGAAAGACGTACTTGCTTGAAGTCGTCCCTTGTTCATTGAAGTATTGTTTTCTTAGTTTATGTCTTTCTTGCATTTAGATGTGAGTTTTTTTGGCTTGTTTGAATTCTATAGAGGCGGTAGTGGTGCAGGGACTAGGTTTTCTACTGGCTCTAAGGATTGTAAGTAATTGAAAATGGCAGTTAATTCTTTATCGTTTAAGCTCTTATAACCCATCCATGGCATAGAAGGCAATAACAATCGCCCATTTTCTAGACCTTTGCTTTTGCCTTCTTTCATAGCTTTGGTAAATTGTTCTAGCGTCCAATTTCCTAAGCCTGTTTCGTGTGGTGTTAAATTGGAGGCAAAAGAAGTACCCCACGGACCTACGGCTGCTGTGCCACTTCCGTTAAACAGTATCCAAGTACCAGAATTAGGCAAGCTTGGGTCATATTCCGATAAAGACATATTTTGTGGGTGACCAGAAAGCAACAGCTTTTCATCGGGGATAGGACCAAATTCAGTCATTTTCTTAGGAGAATGGCAGTCGTTACACCCTAGAGCACTTACTAGTCGTTTGCCTTCTTCAACGCTCGTTGAACATGTCTCCTTATCTATTTTATCGATGGTGTAATTACAAGCCATAAAAGAGATTGTTGAGCAAATAAGAATTAGTTTTTTCATGAAGTTAATTTTAAAAGGGTTTTGTTTTATATTCATAATATCTTCAGATTGTTCCTTCGTATTCCAGAGCTTAATCTAAATATTTCACCAATGTAGTTTCATTATTTATGGTTATGGTTTTGTTGAAGCCCAGTTTTTCTACCATCCATATTGCATTTTTATTTGAGGATTGTGTTTTTCCGATGACTTGCTTGATATTAAATACTTCTCTAGCTTGTTCAATTAATTGACGAAATGCACATAGCATAATTCCTTTACCCCAAAACTTTGGAAAGAGTGTTCCTCCAATTTCTATTGATTTGTTTTCTTGGTTATAATGATGATAAGAACAGATGCCTAAGAAACCATTTATTTCTTCATACCTGGTTATTTTCCAAGTCCAATGACCGTTGGCACTTACTTTTTGAATAAAGTCATCGCTATGTTCTCTTGTAGGTATTGGTTTTTTTGAATAGGATTGAAGCACTTTTTCATTAGTAAACAGATCAAATACTGAATTTTTATCCTTATAAGTTAATGGCTCAAGTTTAATATTTATGTGTTTACTAGTTTTCATTAATTTCATTTTAAATAATACAATTTCATCAGAATAATCTGACAATTAATACATCATAAATGAAATGGAAAAGATAGGTGGCAATAAGTTTAGAAGTTCAAATTTACAAAAATTAAAGAGCCTTTTTTAGGCGCACTAATTTTTTTAATAAACTTTCCAGTTGATCAAGAGGTAGCATATTAGCTCCGTCTGATTTGGCTTGACTAGGGTTGGGGTGTGTTTCTATAAAAATACCATCAACTCCAGAGGCAATAGCTGCTTTGGCTATAGTTTCTATGAGTTGGGGTTGTCCACCAGTTATGCCACTGCTTTGGTTGGGTTGTTGCAAGGAGTGAGTAGCGTCCATTATAACGGGTGCATACTCTTGCATAGTTGGTATGCCTTTAAAATCCACCACCAATTCGTGATAACCAAACTGACTGCCCCTTTCGGTAAGCATTACGCAGTTGTTACCACTTTCTTTGACTTTTTGCACAGCAAACTGCATTGCCTGTGGGGACAAGAATTGCCCTTTCTTAATATTAACAGTTTTGCCTGTTTTGGCGGCTGCTACTAACAAATCGGTTTGTCGACATAGGAAGGCAGGTATTTGTAAAATATCTACGTGCTTAGCCGCTAATTCAGCTTCTTCCACAGAATGAATGTCAGTTGTAACAGGTATATCCAATTCTTTCCTTATTTTTTTGAGAATGCCCAAGGCTTTCTCATCACCTATACCAGTAAAAGAATCCAAACGGGAACGATTAGCTTTCTTATAAGAGCCTTTGAATACAAAGGGGATATCTAGCTTGTCACAAACGTCTTTGATGTGTTGAGCAATCTCAAAAGCAATATCTTCACTCTCAATAGCGCAAGGCCCTGCAATTAGAAAAAAAGAGCCTTCAAATTTTAATTTACTTATCACTGTATAGGTTTATTTACTGCTCGAAAATACTCTTTTTATACTAATACCTAAATGCACTCCATAGTTTGTAGAGGGTATAAGAGCATTGGCTTGTTTGGTATATAGTTGCCAATGGGTTTTCGTTCCTTTGTAAGAATAGCTCATTTGAAAGCCTTGACGTTCAATTCCGCCAATATGATACCCTAAACTAAAAAGATGTTTTTGTGCTATTTTATGTACATCTAAGCTTATCCTTGGTACATTATATAAATCCATTCGGTGTTCAATGCTTAGGGTGTAAGCTTGAATTATTGATGAATTTAATGGGTGGTTAATGCTTAGTCTCAAACGGCTAGGCAGTCGCCAGGTGTAACTTTCTTTTAAATTGCTTTCCAAACTTGCTTTAACACTGTCAATCTCATCTCTAATAATGCTATCGTTAAAGCTTATAAAATCATCTACATTAACACCTTCAAACTGATATTGATTTTCAATATGCATATTGGTAGTCTTGTCGTTCCATTTTATGAACCCTAAATCGCTGATAGATACCTCGATATCTCCTTTATTGATACTGTCTTTATAGCTTATGCCAAAGGCTGCACCATATCCATTGTTAGAAAAAGGTTTGTTGAACATATTAGTGTCCGTATAGTGTGCTTCAAAGTCCACTTGGTAATTGATAAAGGCGGCTTGAGGGTCAGTGTAAAAGTGAGCATCATTGACGTTGAGATTTAGAAATTGATGCCCTAACAATAAGCTAACACTCGTATTTATTTTTTTACTCCACTGATAAGAAAAGTCGATTTGTGAA
>CESO01029011.1_pt1 | contig 14246 bp, 13 predicted proteins | sample 356341 | NCBI WGS metagenome assembly CESO01 (sample SAMEA2621812, study PRJEB7988) | marine metagenome | biome: marine biome (ENVO:00000447); feature: deep chlorophyll maximum layer (ENVO:xxxxxxxx); material: "saline water (ENVO:00002010), including plankton (ENVO:xxxxxxxx)" | depth 35 m
TCCTACTCTTTCAATTGGAATTTTCTTTTGCCAACATAGGACTCCAGGTTGAGTTTCAACTTTAACAGATTTTGTTATTTGTGCTTCGTGAAAAATTTTTATGTTCTTTTTAGCATTTTGAATTGCTAATTTAAGATCTAATGGAACATTTTCAATTGCTTTTTGTATTTCATCCCTCTTTACCTTAAAAGAGTCAAGCTCAATATTATCAAACTTTTTTGAGTATTTATTAACAGCGCTGTCACCATAAATAGAAATATCTCTAAAAATTTTCTTTGCTAAAGGCTCAATATTTTCATATGGTAGCGAAGCACGCTCAATTAATGAAGACCAATTCTTTTTGTTTGGATTAATTATTTTCTTCATTAGATAACCATTTTTTCAATTGGACACACAAGAATATCTTCAGCGCCTGCTAATTTAAGTTCATCTATTACTTCCCAAAAGGATTCATCATCAATTACAGAGTGAAGTGATGACCACCCTTTTTGGTTTAAGGGTAATACGGTTGGGCTTTTTAAGACTGGCAAAATTTTACTTATATCAGATATTTTATCATTTGGAGCATTTAATAATATATATTTTGATTTCTTAGCTTTCAATACACTCTTAATTCTAAAGATTAATTTTTCAATTATTAGTTTCTTTTCGTCAGAAAAATTTGATGTTTGAACAAGAACTGCCTCAGAATTAATTATTTTAACAACTTCCTTGAGGTTGTTTTTAAAAAGTGTACTTCCACTGGAGACGATATCGCATATAGCATTGGATAATCCGATATTTGGAGCTATTTCGACAGAGCCATTTATAATATGTAACTCAGCAGAAATTTGATTCTTTTTCAGAAACTTATTAATAGTATTTGGATATGAAGTTGCAATTTTCATGCCCTCTAAATCCTTAATGTTATTGTATTTAAAATCATTAGGCACAGCTATTGACACTCTGCATTTAGAAAAACCTAATTTTTCAATAATTTTTATATCATTTCCTTTTTCATGAATCAAATTTTCTCCAATTATTGCCAAATCAATTACTCCATCTCTTAAATATTGTGGAATATCACCATTTCTAAGAAAAAACACGTCCATTGGGAAGTTAGATGCAGATACTTTTAATTGGTCATTAAAATTATCAATACTGATTCCACACTTTTTTAGCAAATCGATTGACTCTTTGTTTAACCTTCCAGATTTTTGAATTCCTATTTTTATCATAATATTTAAAATAAAAAAACCCGTTTGATAACAAACGGGTTTTGGTATAAGTTTATAAAATATCCAACTAGGCCTCGTTTGTAAAAGAGATATAAGAATGGATATGTAATTTTTTTAAAAACATTGTTTACAAAGATATTTATTAATTTTTGAATAATCCAAAAAATTTTTACAAATAATTTTATTGATTCCCCAAAATTAGAGGCATGCCTGATTCACCTCCACCAATAATTATAACTTTTGAATTTGGTGATTCGGAAATTTGTCTAGTTGCGTCAATTCCCTTTTCTTGAAGAATTTTAGCAGTTAGTGAAGCACTTAAAATCCTATTTGCTTTGGCCTTACCCTCAGCGTCTATTCTTTGTCTCTCAGCTTCTTGTTTTGCTCTTTCAAGTCTAAACTCATATTCTAATGTTTCTTGCTCTTGTGTTAATTTTCTTCCAATTGCCTCTCTAATAGTAATAGGTAAAGTCACATCTCTCACTAGCACTGCATTTAACTGAACATATTGTTCTTCAACAACCTTTTTGGTTTCTTCAAAGATCTCATTTTGAATTGCATCTCGTTTAGTAGAGTATAATTGCTCAGGTGTATACCTTCCAACAACACTTCTTGCTACAGCTCGAATTTGAGGAATAATAATTACATTCAAATAATTTTCACCCTTAGTTTTGTGAAGTATTCCAAGATCTTCAATTTTTGGTTGGTAAAGTACAGAAATATCAAGACTAATTTCAAGTCCATTTGATGAAAGAACTTGCATTTTACTTTCAAATACCTCTTGCTGCTTTACGTTGTAAATATATACTTGATTCCAAGGGGCAATAATATGAAACCCCTCTCCTAATGGAGGCTCATCAGTAACTACCCCCCCACCAAATGTTTTAAATAATACTCCAGCTTCACCATATCCTATATTAATTGAAGCCTTTGAGATAAAAACAATAAGCACAAAAGCAAGTGCTATAACCGGTAATCCTATCTTAGGTAAATTTTGCATTATATTTTTTTTTAATTAATTAAGTTAACATTCCACCATCTACTTGGAGAACCTGACCCGTTATATAGTCAGATAGATCTGAAGCTAAAAAAACACAAGCGTTAGCAACATCGGATACAGTTCCTCCTCTTTTCAAAGGTATTGAATTTCTCCATCCCATTAAAACATTTTCATCAAGATTTGAGGTCATTTCAGTTTCAATGAATCCAGGAGCAATCACATTGCTTCTAATATTCCTTGATCCAAGCTCAAGAGCTAAAGATTTAGAAAAACCAATAATACCTGCTTTAGAGGCAGCATAGTTAGTTTGACCTGCATTACCTTTCAATCCTACAACAGAACTAATATGAATAATTGATCCATTCCGTTTCTTTAAAAAATGACGTTGTACTGATTTTGACATATTAAAGACTGATTTTAAATTTACTCTAATGACATTATCAAAATCTTTTTCATCCATTCTCATCAAAAGACTGTCTTTTGTAATACCTGCATTATTTATTAGAATATCAAAATCACCAAAATCATCAATTATCTCAGAAATTAATTTTTCAGATTGTTTAAAATCCGATGCATCACTATTATATTTTTTGACCTTTACATTATAATTTTTTAACTCTGATTCTAATGAAATAGCCTCATTTTCAGAGGACATATAGGTAAAAGCAATGTTCGACCCATTCTTTGCAAGAATTACAGCAATCCCCCTTCCAATTCCTCTTGAAGCACCAGTTATTATTGTTGTTTTATTCTTTAAAAGCTCCATAAATAAATTATTTAAGAATTTCTGCTACTTTTTTACCAATATCAGCAGGTGAGTCAACTACATGAATTCCACATTCCCTCATGATATTTTTTTTTGCTTGAGCTGTATCTTCAGATCCACCAACAATTGCACCAGCATGTCCCATAGTTCTTCCTTTGGGGGCAGTTTCACCTGCAATAAATCCAACCACAGGTTTTTTATTACCATTGCTTTTAATCCATTTTGCAGCTTCTGTCTCAAGTTGACCTCCAATTTCACCAATCATAACTATACAGTCAGTTTCTGTGTCATTCATAAACAATTCAATTGCATCTTTAGTAGTTGTTCCAATTATAGGATCTCCTCCAATCCCTATAGCTGTCGAAATTCCATATCCTTGTTTAACAACTTGATCAGCAGCTTCATAAGTTAATGTCCCTGATTTAGAAATTACACCAACATTACCTTTAGAAAATACAAATCCAGGCATAATTCCAACTTTAGCCTCTTCTGGTGTAATAACTCCAGGGCAATTTGGTCCAACAAGTCTACATGCAAAGTCTTTTATGTAATCAAAAACCTTTACCATGTCATTGACAGGAATCCCTTCAGTAATTGCTATTATAACCTTAATCCCAGCAGAGGCAGCCTCCATTATTGCATCAGCAGCAAAAGCAGGCGGGACGAAAATAATAGAAGTATCTGCAGAAACTTTAATAACAGCATCATTAACAGAATTAAATACTGGCTTACCTAAATGAGTTTGTCCTCCTTTACCAGGAGTCACTCCTCCAACAATATTAGTACCATAATCAATCATTTGAGTGGCATGAAAAGTCCCTTCACTTCCTGTAAATCCTTGAACTATAATTTTTGATTTTTTATTTACTAGTACACTCATTTAAAAAATTTTATTTAAAATTAAAACTATTCTTTTACTCTTTCCAAATAAATACATTTTTCAGTATCAATTTTAATTAAATCTCCTTCATTAATAAATAATGGAACTTTAACATCAGCTCCAGTTTCTATTTTTGCAGGTTTAGTAGCGTTAGTTGCAGTATTACCTTTAACACCAGGCTCAGTATGAGTCACTCTCAAAAAAACACTTGAGGGCATTTCTAATGATAAAGGTAAACCATCCTCAGTATTAATTAATATATTTACTATTTCACCTTCTTTTAATAATTGGGGATATTCAATTAATTTGTCATCAAATGATATTTGGTTAAAATCTTTTGAATTCATAAAATGAAAATTAGAATTCTCTCTGTAAAGAAACTGATATTTATTTGTTTCAACTTTTACCTCATCAATTTTATGACCTGCAGAAAATGTATTATCTAGTACTTTCCCAGAAGAAACACTTTTAAGTTTAGTTCTAACAAAGGCAGGTCCTTTTCCAGGTTTCACATGTAAAAATTCAACAATCTTATAAATATCATTATTATATTTTATACATAAGCCTTTACGAATGTCAGATGTTGAAGCCATAAATTATAATTTATTAAAATATCCTTTCATAATTCCTCTTTGTGAATCCTTTATAAATTGTAATATTTCATCTCTTTCAGGTGTAGCAACCATTTCAGCTTCTAAAATTTCAATTGCCTGGGTATTATTGTAATTTTTTTGATATAACAATCTATATATATCTTGGATTTCCTTTATTTTTTTTGACGAAAAACCTCTTCTTCTAAGACCAACAGAATTGATACCTACATATGATAATGGTTCCCTGGCGGCTTTAACATAAGGAGGAACATCTTTTCTAACAAGAGACCCACCAGATATAAAAGCATGATCACCTATGGTACAAAATTGATGTACAGCAACCATTCCAGCCAAAATAACATAATTACCTACAGTTACATGACCAGCTAATGTTGAATTGTTAGAAAAAATAGAAAAATTTCCAACTTCACAATCATGAGCTATGTGACAGTATGCCATAATTAAACAATTCGATCCAATCTTTGTATAAATTCTCTCTTTTGTCCCTCTATTTATTGTAACACATTCTCTGATAGTTGTGTTGTCCCCTATTTCAACAAATGACTCTTCCCCTTCGAATTTTAAATCTTGAGGGATAGCAGAAATTACTGAACCAGGAAAAATATTACAATTTTTTCCAATTCTAGCTCCCTCCATTATTGTTACATTTGATCCTATCCAAGATCCCTCACCTATAAAAACATTATTACTAATGGTTGTATAAGGTTCAACAACGACGTTTTTTGCAATTTTTGCACCAGGATGAACATAGGCTAATGGTTGATTCATTTTTTATTTCTTTTAACAATCTGTGCCATAAATTGACCAGTTGTAGTTAATTTTTCATTTACATATGCAGAACCTTTCATTTCACATATACCTCTTCGAATGGGACTAAGTAATTCTAGTTTAAAGACTAAAGTGTCACCTGGATAAACAGGGCTTTTAAATTTTACATTATCTATCTTCATAAATAGAGTAAGGTAGTTTTGAGGGTCTGGAACAGTATTTAATAAAAGGACTCCGCCAGCTTGTGCCATCGCCTCGACTTGAAGAACACCTGGCATAACTGGGCTTCCAGGAAAGTGACCAATAAAAAAAGGCTCGTTCATTGTAACATTTTTTGAGGCCAGAACATGAGTTTTAGACAATTCATAGATTTTATCAACAAGAAGCATTGGAGGTCTATGGGGAAGAATATTCATTATATCATTTACCCCCATAAACGGTTTTGAGTTTAGATCAATTTTAGGAATATCCAATCTTTTCTCATCCTTAATGATCTTAGAAAGTTTTTTTGCAAACTCTGAATTAATTCTGTGACCAGGCTTGTCGGCAATAATTTTTCCTCTGATTCTATATCTAACTAAGGCTAAGTCACCAATAACATCCAAAAGTTTATGCCTTGCAGCTTCATTCGGATGATGAAGTGTTAAGTTATCTAAAATACCATCTGCAGTTACTGAGATTTTATCTTTTTTAAATGCCTTTTTAAGACGATTCATAGTAGTCTCAGATAATGGCTTATCTACATAGACAATTGCATTATTTAGGTCACCTCCCTTAATTAAGCCATTTTCAAGTAAATTTTCTAATTCATGTAAAAAACTAAATGTTCTTGAAGAAGATATCTCATCTATATAATCAGAAATTGAGTTAAGATTTGCATTTTGTGTACCTAAAATTTTAGTTCCAAAATCAACCATTGTTGTAATTTGAAATTCATCAGCAGGAATTAATGTAATTTCACTTCCAGTATTTTTATCTTTATAATAAATAATATCCTTTACAATATATTCCTCAACAATAGCATTTTGTTCTTTTATTCCAGCTTTAAGAAGAGCTTTAACAAAAAAATGTGAAGATCCATCCATTATAGGAGGTTCTGATGAATTTAGTTCAATTATACAATTATCAATCTGTAATCCAACTAGTGCTGATAAAACATGCTCTGAGGTCTGAATTTTAACTCCATTTTTTTCTAGATTTGTACCTCTTCGAGTATCAGAAATCCATTTAATATCCGCCTCTACCAATGGAGATCCATCGATATCTACTCTTTTGAAAACGAAACCAGTTGAAGTTTTAGCTGGAAGAAATTTAATTGAAACTTCAGCACCAGTATGAAGACCAACACCTTTTAATGAAATAGGCTTTAAAATTGTCCTTTGAAAAATAGATTTTTGTTTAATCATAATTGTTTTTCTAAATTTTCTAACCTTTTTACAATATCAGGAAATTTTCTAAAATAAATATATGATTTACTGTAGTCTTTAAATATCATTGCTGGAGTTCCTTGTATTGAAACACCATTTTTAATATTACTTGTGACTCCAGTCTGTCCCTGTATTTTAACATTGTCACCGATAGTAATGTGCCCCGCAACTCCCACTTGTCCTCCAACCATACAATTATTGCCAATTTTTGCTGAACCAGCGATTCCAGTTTGTGCTGCAATGACTGTATTTTCTCCAATTGTTACATTGTGAGCAATTTGAACAAGATTATCAAGCTTTACACCTTTACCTATTAAAGTAGAACCTAGAGTAGCTTTATCAATTGTAGTATTTGATCCGATATCAACAAAATCCTTAATAATAACATTTCCAGTTTGAGGAACCTTCTTAAATGACCCATCATTTTGAGGAGAGAATCCAAAGCCATCTGAACCTATAATTGCACCTGAATGAATTACACAAAAATTACCAATTATAGTATTATGTAAAACTTTTACTCCCTGTCTAATAATTGTATTTGAACCAATGTGGACATTGTCAGAAATATATGATTGAGGATAAATCTGAACATTATCTCCAATAACACAATTCTTCCCTATGTAGGAAAAAGAACCCACAAAACAGTCTTTTCCAATTTTCGATGTTTCATGAATTTCCGATGAAGAACTAATACCTTTCGGAATATCAATTCTTTCCTCATAATAATCTAATAATTGCGAAAATGAATCATATGCATTTTTAACCCTGATTAGAGTTGTAGTAATATCTTGTTCAGGAATAAAGGTTTCATTTACGATCGTTACTGAAGCATTAGTTGAATAAATAAATGGAGTATACTTAGGATTGGAAAGGAATGTTAAACTACCTTTTTTACCATTTTCAATTTTTGAAAGTTTACTAACTTTAATTGATGGGTCACCATCAACTTTTCCATCAATTATTTCTGCAATTTGTAAAGCTGTAAAAATCATTTCAGCAAAAATAGAAAAATTATACAAGTTGTCATAAGTTAACTTTATTATAAGAATATAATTTTAATTATTAATTAAAAATTATTATTAATGATTAAATTAGAATTTCATTTAATTCTATTTAAAAAAAATGTTGAAAAATAAAATTTTATGGATTGATGATGAGGTTGATCTTTTAAAACCTCATATAATATTTTTAGAGAAAAAAGGATATGTCACTCAACCATGTTCAAATGGTAATGATGCTTTAGATCTAATAAATAACAACAAATACGATTTGATACTTTTGGATGAAAATATGCCTGGCCTTTCGGGTATAGAAACTCTCAAAAAAATAAAAGAAATACAAAATAATCTCCCAGTAGTTATGGTTACCAAAAGTGAAGAGGAATATTTAATGGAAGAGGCAATTGGATCAAAAATTGCTGATTACATTATAAAACCAGTCAATCCAATGCAAATATTATTGACTCTAAAAAAAATATTGCAGCACAATGATATTGTCCAAAATGCAACATTAAATAATTATCAAAATGAATTTTCAAAAATCTCTATTGAACTATCAAATTTAAAATCATTTTCAGATTGGAAATTATTCTATAAAAAATTAGTTTATTGGGAACTTGAACTTGAAAACTCTTCTGACATTAGCATGATTGATATTTTTAATAGTCAATTTAAAGAGGCTACTTCAATGTTTTCAAAGTTTATTTCAAATAATTACAGGGAATGGTTTAAAAATAAAGATGAAGCTCCAGTTTTATCCAATACTCTTTTCAAAGAAAAAATATTTCCTCTTCTAGGAAAAGACAGTACTGTAGTGCTTTTAATAATAGATAATCTCAGACTTGATCAATGGAAAGGTATACAAGAGTATATTACTCCTCTTTACAACAATTTTGTGGAAGCAGAATACTTTAGTATTCTTCCCACAACAACACAATACGCAAGAAATTCTATATTTTCAGGAATGTTACCCATTGAAATAAGTAAATTTCATCCTGAATATTGGAAAAACGATAATGAAATTGGAGGAAAAAATAATTTTGAAGAGGAATTATTAAAAATTCAACTCGAAAAATTAAAATTTAATGAAAAGTTTAGTTACCACAAGATCACAAATATTAAAAGCGGCAAGAGTTTAATTAATTCATTTAATAACCATAAAGATGAAGCCTTAATATGCATTGTATATAATTTTGTTGATATGATTTCACATGCAAAATCTGAAATGGAAATAATTAAAGAATTAGCATCTAATAATAAAGCATACAGATCTTTAACTAAAAGTTGGTTTTCAAATTCTCCATTATTTGAATTAATTAAAAAAAGTAGATCACTTAATCAAAAATTAATTATAACTTCAGACCATGGAACTATAAATGTTGATAATTCAATTGAAATAATTGGAGATAAAGAATCCAGCATTAATCTCAGATATAAAACGGGTAAAAGTCTAAAGTATCCATTTAAAAATGTTTTTGAGGTAAATGAGCCACAAGAAATTGGTTTACCCAAACTAGGAATAAATCATAATTATATATTTGCTAAGAATTCAAATTATTTTATTTATCCAAAAAATTACAACTATTATTCAAATCTATTTAAAAATTCTTTTCAACATGGTGGGATATCAATGGAAGAAATGATAGTTCCATTTATTATTTTTAATCCTTAATAATTCTTTTATGAAGTTAGAATATTCGCTGAAAAACATATCAAAAGTTTCACAAAAGATTGTAGAAAATATAAAACATAAAATCATTGTTTTTGAAGGTGAAATGGGCTCAGGAAAAACAACTTTAATAAAATCAATTTGTAAAAAAATTAATACTACAGATGATGTTTCTAGCCCAACATTTTCTCTGATTAATGAATATAAGTCGCAAAATTCTATTATATATCATTTTGATTTTTATAGAATTAAAAATATTAATGAAGCATATGATTTTGGAGCTAATGAATATATCGACTCTGGTTGTTTATGTCTAATTGAGTGGGGATTCAAAATAAAGGAAATGTTACCAGAGCAGTATCACATAATTAAAATTAAAAAGATTTCAAAAAATTTAAGAGAATTAATTTTTTTAAAAAATGAATTTTATTAAAAGATTAGGATATTACTTATTTGGTTTTGCAATAGGATTAATCTTTTTGTTTTATTTCCTCAATGAAAAAAATACTAAATTTAACTATTCCCCTCAATCAAGAGTGCTGAATGATTTGGATAAAAAAAAATGGTTTTTTGAATTCTCAGCCGATTCTATTAAAATTATTGATTCAATTAAAAAAAGTGTTTGGATTAAGGAAGGAAAAATTAATTTTAAAAAAAGCAACACTAAGTTAGATACATGTAAAATTTATTGTTTGGAGACATTTTATAACCAAAAAAAAACTGATATTTATATTAAAAATTGTAAGAAAAATGTTTTAGTATATAGTATTATTGACAATGCTGAAAAATAAAGAAAATGAATAAAACATCATTAAATAAAAAACCAAACAATTCCAACTTTCTATTTGGAAACAAAGGGTATAAATCACTAAATGAATTTATAATAAATAAAAATTATTCTAAAATATTTGTTTTAGTTGACAATAATACTAATAAAAATTGCTTTTCACATTTTCAAAATCAAATATCAAGTGATATAAAACTAAATAAGTTATTAATTAAACCAGGTGAGGTCAATAAGAATATTAGTAGTTGCCTGAAAATATGGGGGGAGCTTTCTAATTTATCTTGTGACCGAAACAGTGTTATAATTAATTTGGGAGGTGGAGTGATTACAGATATTGGTGGATTTATTGCTTCAACTTTTAAAAGAGGTATTGATTTTATAAATATTCCTACTACACTATTATCTATGGTTGATGCGTCAATAGGTGGTAAAAATGGTATTGATCTGGGTGTTTTAAAAAATCAAATTGGTGTTTTTAAAAATCCTAATTTGATTTTAATTGATGAGTTATATCTTGACTCACTGCCTTTGAATGAATTTAAAAGTGGTTTTTCTGAAATGTTAAAACATGCATTAATTAGTGATACTAATTATTGGGAAAAGTTAAAGTGTTTTGATTTTTACAAAAAAAAAGAAATATTGACTCTAATTAAAAAATCAATTGAAATTAAAAAAGATATTGTCCTAAAAGATCCTTTAGAAAGAAACTTACGAAAAACTTTAAATTTTGGCCATACAATAGGTCATGCAATTGAATCTTATTTTATGGAATCATCTAAAAATGAAATTCTGTTACATGGAGAAGCAATTGGAATTGGGATGATTATAGAGTCTTATCTTTCACATAAATACTGTAATCTTAATATGAATGAGGTAAATAATATAAAAAAAGTATTTGATAAAATATTTCAAAAAGTTAATTTCAATAATTCTATTATTGAATCAATTTATGACCTATTGATTTATGATAAAAAAAACAGCTATGGAAAAATTAATTTTGTTTTAATTAAAAGAATTGGCGAACCAGCAATTGATTTAGAAGTTAGTAAAAAAGCAATAATAGAAGGTTTTGATTTTTATATGGAAAAGTAGTCTTAAGCTGAATTTCTACTTGCATTTATATTACCAAAAAGAGATCTCGTAACTAACTTTTCATAAACTAGCAATTTTTTTTGATCAATGTCTTTAGATTTTTTTTCCTTATCGATCATCATCAATGAGTATTGCTGAATTGTTAATAAAGGCTGAACGATTGACTCCCTGAGTTTAATTGATTTTCTTCCAACAGGTTGATCTTCCATTAGTTTTTTAAAACCAGTTAAATCTAAAATTAATTTTTTACTTAGATTATATTCTTTGTAAATAATATTCCAAAATTCTCCAAATTTTGAGTCATCTTTCATATAATATGTAAGTTTAAAAAAAGATTTAGTTAAACTCATCATACTATTTGCAATAAGGGTTCTAAAAAAAGGTGAATTTTTATATAAATTTAAAACTTTTTCAAAATCACCATTAATTTTAAAAAAATTTAAAGCAGATCCAACTCCATAAAAACCAGGGACATTTTGCTTAGATTGGCTCCAGCTCCCAACAAATGGAATTGCTCGTAAATCAGAAAAAACTAATTTATTAGAGTTTCCTCTTTTTGATGGTCTACTTCCAATATTTGTTTTAGCATAATAATTTAAAGTACTCATTTCCTCTAAATAAGGAACAAATAAAGGATGTGATTTAAATTCTTGATAAGAATTATAGCTAATGTCAGCAAGTAATTGAAGGGTTTCTCTGTCTGTCTTATTTAAGTTTTTACTTCTATCATAAAATACTTGATTTGATATACCCGAACTAAGCAATTGCTCTAAATTATATTGACTTGAATCAAGTGTGCCAAAATTCGAACTTATTGTTTGCCCCTGAATTGTGAGCTGAATATCATCAGATTGAATGGATTCACCTAGAGAAGCATAAAACTGATGGGTGTTTCCTCCACCCCTTGCTGGCGGACCGCCTCTACCGTCAAAAAAAGCTATTTTTATACCATATTTTGAAGAAATACTACTAAGTGACTCCTTAGCTTTGTATATACTCCAATTTGCCATAAAATAGCCACCATCTTTAGTTCCATCAGAAAAACCAAGCATTACAGTTTGTTTCATTTTTCTTCTCTTTAAATGATTTATATATTCAGTATTTGAATATAATTTATTCATTACTTCATAAGATGCCTCAAGATCTGATACAGTTTCAAACAAGGGTATTATATCAACTGTAGGCTTCTCCCAATCACAAATCTTGTGTAATGCAAAAAGCTGGAGTAAATTTTCTAAAGAGCCACAGTTACTTATGATGTATCTATTACAACCTTTTTCACCATTTTTGGATTGAATTTGTTTCATTGCATAAATAGATCCAAGAGTATTTCTAGTTATTTTGTCATTAAAAATATCAACTGGAACTTTACCGGATAATTTGGGTAAAATTTTAACCCTATCATTTAGGGAAAGTTCTTGGTAATTTTCAGGTAAATTTTTTATATATTTTCTTATATCACTACTGTTAATAATAAAATTGAAGACTTTGTTGTGAACTCTTGAGTCTTGTCTAATGTCTAATGAGGCAAAGTGAAATCCAAATAATTTAATTTTATGAATTAAATCATCAATTGAATCTATATAAATTGATTGATGTTTTGTAACTAATATATTTTTGATTTCAATCAATCTATCTAAAAACTCCTCAAGTGAAATAGGTATGTTTTTTTTGGGATACAAAAGACTGTTATATACTGTCTGCTCTAAATCAGATATTTTTACATCGACTGAATCAAATGTTATCTTACGCTTTAATTTTCTTAAATCCCTATAATAATTTCTTAAAATAGAAAATTTAAGCTTATCCGCAGTCTTTATAGAAATTTCAGGAGTAACAAAAGGGTTTCCATCTCTGTCTCCTCCTGGCCAAAAACCAAAATCGAAAATACTATTCTGAATTAAATCATCTCCAAAAATATGAAGCTGCAAATAGTTACATATATAACTTGCTGAATGATAAAAAACATTTTCTAAATACCAAATTAAACTAACAGCTTCATCAAAGGGTGAGGGCTTTTCTTTATTAAAAAATCTGGTTTTACCAAGTTGAATTAATAAAGACTTTACTTTTTCTAAATTATCATCTCCAATAGCTTTGGATAAGTCAGTGATAATGCCTAAAACTGAACCTGGATAAAATTGAGTTGGATGGGCTGTTAAAACAATTCTAACTTTGAATCTGTTTAGATAATCTTTTAAATTTGTGAGGTTGTTTGATTCAATAGCTTCTTCTTTTACATTTCGAATAGTACCCCTTCCATGCATGTTGTTGACGTAGGAAAAGCCGGCATCTTCTATTGCATCAAATAAAACAACTTGCCTTTCTATGTATTGAACAAAACCAAATAAAAGATTAACTTTTTTTTCCCAATCAAAATCGGGTTTTATATTTTTAAAAAATGATTCAATAATTTCTGAAGGCGATAAATTTTCCTCATAACCCTTTTTACAAAAATCAGAAAAAAGTGGAAGAAAAAGTGATGTATTTTGAATGTTAGCAAAAGGAAGAGTTAAGAAAAGGCTATTATAAATTTGAAATTTTGACAAAACGTAGTCATTAAATCTTTCTAATTTAGTTTTTCTTGCCATTAATCTAATTCATTAAAGATTTGATGCATTAACCTTTTTTTGTCATTAATACTTTCTTCTAATGATATCATTGTTTCAGTCCTTTGAACGCCAGATATATCGTCAATTAAAAAAATTATATCCTTGGCGCTCTTTGTGTTTTTGGCTCTTACTTTGCAAAAAATATTGAATCTTCCAGTGGTAATATGTGCAACTGTAACATAGGGAATAGCTTTTAAGTCCGTTAAAACCTTCTCAGTCATTCGATTTTTTTCAAGAAAAATCCCAACATATGCAATAAAAGAATAATCTAATTTAACATAATCAAGATTCAAAGTTGAGCCTTTAATTAATCCAGCTTCTTCCATCTTTTTGACTCTTACATGAACAGTTCCAGCAGATATTAATAACTTTTTAGCGATATCCGTAAAGGGAATACGAGTATTATCAATTAGAAT
>CESO01120596.1_pt1 | contig 14220 bp, 10 predicted proteins | sample 356341 | NCBI WGS metagenome assembly CESO01 (sample SAMEA2621812, study PRJEB7988) | marine metagenome | biome: marine biome (ENVO:00000447); feature: deep chlorophyll maximum layer (ENVO:xxxxxxxx); material: "saline water (ENVO:00002010), including plankton (ENVO:xxxxxxxx)" | depth 35 m
ACTCTCTCTAATTCAAATTCAGTGACCAGCGTTTCGCCGCTGGAGACGAAAGCTCACCAAAAAATGATTTCTCTTTAGGCGCTGATTCTAATTGGTAGGACTCAGTTTTTTCTGTTTTTAATAAAAGGAACGACACAATGAAATATCTCTCACACTATATTCAAGACAAACAATCTCAGGCGTTTTATGAAGCTGGGGCGTTCTTTGCTTTTTCTAATCAGCAGTTCGAGGATGGAAAAAAAGAGGGCGTGAAATATACGTCGATAGGTATGTGTTTAATTTGCCCCACCGATAGTGCGAAGCAATTAATAACTCGTTTAGATTCTATCGCTCAAGAAGGGATTGCCGAAGATATCAAAGAGAACGGGAAAAAGGCGATCATTCGCCGTGAGTTATTTAATCACGAATGTTTCTACGCCAATGATATTTGTGATTGTGTGGAAAAACTCGAAGGCTATGGCATTTCATACGATGAGATTTATGAAGTGTTTAATCATATTCGTAAAACGGAAGACGTTTATTAAACGTGAAATTAAATCGCTTTGATATTTGCTCTCTAAAATACCAAAGCATGTTCAGTTCAACTACATTGGAGCATGACTTAATGAACATCTTGAACACTACACAAGATAGAGAAGAAACAAAAGCAAAATGTTACGTTTGTACGGCTGTACCGTTTTCTTTGGGTAAAGTAGTTTATACGCAAGGTATCCAATTATTACTAGATAATAATGTCGGTGTTAACTTGTCTGTTTATTTGCAACGCCACCAAAATTGTGATTGGGGAGAGACTTGCGTTGAAGATAAAATCACTAATGATGAAGCAACCAAAACAGGCGAGCGAGTGATATCGAGTTATAAGATCTGTAAGCAGTCTGTGTTGATAATAACTGAATATGATCGTAGTGTGACTACAATTTTATTACCTTGTGAATATTGATATATCAATGGGATGGATTAAAATGAGGGTCCTACCTATAGGGCTATTTGTTATGATGAAGTCATTGTTCTATCTTTCTTTGTTATCGCCGTGTTTCAGTTGGGCTTTTTGTTTTAATGAAGCAGGGCGATATTATAACGTCGATCCTAAATTATTAAAGTCGATTGCTACAGTGGAAAGCAGTCTAAAACCGAATGCATACAATGAAAATAAAAACCAAGTTGGTGAAGTTGTCAGTCGTGATTTTGGATTGATGCAAATTAATTCTCATTGGTTTAGTAAGTTATCCGATTTTAATATAAACGAAACGAACATTTATGAACCCTGCTTTAATGTTCATTTGGGCGCGTGGGTATTAAGCTCAAATTTTGCTAGTCATGGCTATAACTGGAACAGTGTCGGTGCGTATAATGCTGGTTTTTCTAAACGCACCGAGAACGCTAGAAAAATATACATTCAAAAAGTCCAATCGGTTTATTATCAGCGAAATGTTAAATAAAAGAGGATGCACCATTATGGTGCATCCTCTTTGCTGTCATGCCCTGTTAACCTTCCCTTACCGTCCTATCCCAATTAACTATCTCAACCGACTCAATCGCCACCTAGTCGGCTTTTGTCTTTCGCATTTCTCCAGATCCCACTGATTAGATTCTTTTGCTCGATAGAAAGCGTCCGAGAAGTCGGAGGCTTTTGAAAGTCACCACACCCTACGCTAAATCGAAATTCGATTTAAATGGTTGCCTGAAATGAGATAAGACCATTAAAAACAATAACTTGTATTAAATTGCACTCGGTAGAATGCAGTATAAAAAATTTTTAAAATCTTTACTAATTAGCATGTTTAATCGTAATGAGATTTACTGTAATTGTATTTGATTTCAATTTAGCCCAGATCGGTCAATGGTTGGGAGAAAGGGTATTGAGATTTAATTGTAGGTGTATTTGATTTCAATTTAGACCTTTAATTTCATAGCTCTCAGAGGTTTTTATGATTATAATGATATTGAAATGTATTTGATTTGCATTACTTTTATATTGATTTTAAACCTAAGGAAAAAATCTAAAATGGCAAGAAGTCGAGTATTACAAGCTGCGATTAAAGGTGATTTAGAGAAGGACTTTGCGGAGTTTCAGAAACGTACCCAAATGAATGATGCCGATGCTGTGCGTGATTTACTCACCTTTGCATTGCGTATCAAACTGAACGATAGTGAAGATACGCGACCGTCGAACCGCGAGTTGATGGAAGAGATGTACCGTCGTATTAGGCAGATACAAGGGACGGGGAATTTGACTCATTCCCAAAGTTTTGATGGGGCCGCTTTTTATAGTAAAAAAGATGAAGCGGGTGAAATGAGAAATTTAGTCAATGCTGATGTGAATAATAAAGTGGACGAATTTCTTTCAGGTGAAAAAAAAGGGTAGCCATGGGCTACCCTTTCTGTTCGGATTATCGTTCCAGTTCTCTATCTATTTCTCTGTCTTCGTAATCGGTGTCTCTATCTTTTTCTAGTGCGATAGATTCCTTTTGTTGACTTATGTTTCTGTCGTCGAAATAATCTAATGATTGACTGTCTTGCTCTTTTCTTTCATTTAATTCAAAGCTATCTAGTCGTTCCGACTGTTCATGTTTTATATCATCAGGAATTTCTTCTTTCGAGATGCTAGAAGCTCTATCCAGTTGCTTTATACACGATTCAATATCGCGATGCAGATCTTCTTCTGCAATAAAAGTAATGTCTCTTCCATTAAAGTTCTCCATAATTTTTTCAATGTTGTTCGGGTTCAAGTCTTGATTGCCTTGACTCAAGACAATAATTACATTTTGCCGTAATTCATCGGTGGATAGATTTTGAATGTCATTCTTATGGTTGACATTAATAATGTCGACTTTGCTTTGAGTCTCTTCTCTAATTAAATAGGATTGCTCAATAGATGTGCTAATTATTGTTGCGTGTAAATGTTTACCTTCGTGGAATTTCGTAAATTGCTTCGATTTTGTTCCCAATACTCTTGGGTTAATATCGAGGGTGTTATCTTTATTTCCGTTCAAGTCTAGATATGTGATTTCAACGGCTTTCGTTTCTCCATTTTTGTCGTGGATATTTGTCAGCATAGCAGGGTGAAGGGCTTTGTCTTCAGAAGAGTATACCGAGGGATGATATTTAACATGCTCATTCTCAATGTTATTTATTCCCAACTTATTCAGATAAGACTGCGCTAAAGAGTTGTTGATTGGTTGACTCTGTTTTATATAATCCTTGGCTCTTTCCTCAAATTGTGCGATGTGTCTTGGCGTGGTCTTTATCAATTTATCGTGATTAGGGTTTTCTGATAATTGGTGTTTATCAGGCTCATTGATCATACTGTTTGCCATGTTCATCGCTTCCTTATATCCAATGTCTTTGTGACTCATTATGAGGTTAACGAGTGAGCCTTTTTCTCCCGTTGTGTAATCTTTGAAATAACCACGGTGGGAGCCCGTTAAACTTACTTTTATGGCCGATTGACCTATTCCGAAGGTCAGATAATCTCTATCCGACTTACTCATGTTTGGTGTCCCTAATAATGCTTTCGCTAGGCTCTCTGTATATTTAGGGAGGGTCTCATTAATATGGTTCTTGAATTTTTGATAATCAAAATCACCATTGGAGTTTTGAAAGCGCGTGTCCTCATGGGGCAGCGCATTGCGGTTAAAATACACGGTATTTGTGGGTGGCGTTTGCTCTATGGTTTCCAACGCGCTCGATTTATGGCTTTCTTTGGATAGCCAGGTTTTGACCAGGTGCTCAGTGTTATCGGTATAGAGACGTATGTGCTGGCTTGCACGGGTAACATCGATACCGGCACGTCTAAGATTGGTCAAACTCCCTTTACTCTTAATCGCAGTGATGACGTGTGGATAGGTTGACCCCTGGGCCATATCCGCTGTACGGCTATAGGCGTAATCCCAATGCCCATCTTGCAGGGTCGAAGGGTTGATAGTCAGGGTTTGGCCCGCCTGTGATTGTGCCAGGATGGCTTCGGAGGTTGCTTGGGTGATGCGGTATTCGACGTTCGCTTTGATGTCACGTGTTTTATCGGTGAAGCGCGTTACGATCTTATCACCGGTTGAGAGTGGCTTTTCAGCCACGGAAAACAGAGTCGTAAACGTGTGGTCACGGTTTCTAGGTAAGAAAGTGGCCGTCTTACCCGTTTTCTCATTTTGCAGTGTCACGATGCCATGCTCTGAATCGACGCCAGTAATGGTCGCGTATTCCCCTGGCTTAGTACTTAATACTAAGCCTTTTTGATAAGGCATCATGGTGGAGAGCTCTTCGCCCGTCGCGCCCACGGAGCGAAGGCGTGTCGCCACGATGTTCTCTTTACCTAGCTCCCTGTTTTTGATGAGGCCACCGCGAATGTGCTCGGTAATGTCATCACGCTCGGCGTTGGTGTAGGCGATGATAAGAGTATTTTCGCGCGTCTCTGGTGTCCGCTCTAAGTAATCTTTGGCCACAATGTAAGACAGTTTGGCTGTCGCTTCCAACTGCGCTTGGCGTTTATCTTTGGCATGTTCATCGAGTGTTGAAATAACGTGTTGGGTTTTTCCTTGAGTGTCGGGGGCTTGTTTCTGGAGCTTGTCAAGCGCACTGTGTGGTTGCTTATCAATGGTGTTTTGCGCCGCGTTGAGTAGCGTGTCGTTTTGCTGACGAACAATGTCAGTCATATCAGCGCTATCGATTCGGCCTTGACTCATCGCTAGTTCAAATGGTTTACCGGCACTGAGTGACAGCAACTGTTCTTTGTCCCCTAACAGAACGGCTTTGGATTGACTGGCCAGAATGAGATCGGTGAACTCTTTGGCCTGCTTATTGCTGACCATCGAGCTTTCATCTAAGAAGAAGAGGTTACCCTGGTAATCACTCGGTTGACGGTTTCCCTGGCGTAGTTCGGTTAATAAACTTTCTAAGGTCTGCGCTTTGACGCCCTTACTTTCTAGTTCTGAGACGGCCGCGTGGGTTGGTGCTAGGCCAATGACCGTTTGCGCTCTCTGCTGGTTAACAGCTTTCACTGATTGAATAAGTTCAATATTGGATTCGAGCATGGTGGATTTACCCGTGCCGGCTAAACCTTGAATAGACACAAAACTGTCTTTTGTGGTCGAAATGAGCGTGACGCTGCTTTTTTGTCCCTCTGTGAGTCTGGGCTTTTCGGCAAGATACTGCTCAACCTGTTTTGCTGATGCAAAAGGCGTATGCTGGTTCTTACCTTGTTCAATGTTCCCTAGGATGTGTTTTTCGGTGTCTAGCGCGGTCTGCGTTGTCCATCGCGTGCCGTCGCTATAATGCGCGGATAAGGTATCGCTGCGTTTGGCCAACTCAGCCTCAATATGGGATTTACTGACTGATGCGCCGGCTTCTTCAAATGCGTAACGCACGGCCTCGATCACCAGCGCTTTTTGACTAAAGGCGGCTTCTCGCTCTGAGAGATGGTTAAGCGCAAAGCTCACGGCCTTTTCTATTATGGGAGTGCTTTGCTCTCGGGAGAGGGCGGACAGGGCCGCATTGACGTCCTGCTTGAGTTCGTTTGCAGTACGACCATTTAAATAGCGGTCGTTGACCGGGTTCGGTGTCATCACTCGCTCGATAGCTGACGGAGTGACCTGGGTTTTGCCGAGTGCATGATGCGCTTTCTCCATATTGTCGGTAAAGATATCTATGCGCCCGCTTTTTTCTGTCAGCTCTGTGAGCAGTGGTTTTGACAAAGTGAACGCTTTGGCTGAAAGCAAAGTATGCGATTTTGATTGGATATGACTGGCCGTATGGACGTAGTCGTAGTTCAGGGGGGAATCCTTGAGGGCGGTGAGGGGGAGGGTTTTTGTTTGGCCCTGATGGTCTAATGTGATGGTATCTTTATCGAGTGCTTTGACACGATAGCTTTTGTGTGCGGTTAGGCCGGCGGCTTTATGATGGCTAGCGGCTTTGATGCGTTCACCCACTGCAATATTCAAACTCTCAGGCTTAGTCAGTTGCATGTTTCTATTTTTAAACTCAGAGGTGGATGGATCAAAGTGAATGCTCTGCCCATCTTTTTGGCGAAGTGCGGTCATAGTATTGCTTTCTTTATCGATGCTGGCGATGACAAAGCGTTGGGGCTGCTTGTTATCCCATTGGGTGAGTATCATGCCTGGCTTGTAATGTTGAACGAGTGGTTGTTGCGCTTTAGAGAGAAAGTGAGGAACTTGAGTGAAGAGGGTGGTCTCGATGCGAGAAAGGGCGTGGGTGTTTTTTAGCTGCGTCCTTATCGCTTCGGTCAGACGCCGTTGTTCAACGCCAGAGGTGGCTAATACTTGAGTCTGATCCTTGTCTGTCAGGTCAGCATACACGCGAGCCAAGCGTTGCGTATCATTGTCATGAAGGTTCACTTGGCTGTCTTGGCTTTTCCCATTTATCCAGGTGTGACTCTCAACATGGCCCTTACGGTAGAGCTCGATGGCATTGTGCGCTTTAAAGCCTTGTCGGTTCGTAACGCGATTGAGCATCACCACTTTACTGTTCGATTGCTTGGCTTTTTCGGTGAGTCCCAGCAATTCATTGGCACTCAGTTTATTGGCTTCATCGATAAGCAATACGTCTTTGTTGGTCAGGGGTAAGTCACCGTTCAACAAGCTGTGCGTGGTATGACGATACTCCGAGCTGAACAGTTGGCTGACCCAGGCGCTTAAAGTGTGGCTTTTTCGTTGAACGCTTTCCATGCTGTTTTGTTTCTCCCTGGCGTTGGGTGAAACCAAGTGAACCCGTTTATGGCTATGGTTGCCGAGATTCAGTAAGTGCTGGGCCATCGGTTTTGAGTCGCCGTGAACGTTCACGATGTGAAATTGTTTGGTTGACTGGTACACATCGGTGAGAATTTGTTGTTGCTTGTGAGAAGCCTTGAGTTGATTGAGTACACTCGGATTCACGTGGGTTCTCATGTTGTGCGCACGGCCTAGAGTGGCATCCATAAGTGCGCGCTCATTATCGAGTAGGGCTTTTGATGTGTATTGACCTTTGTCTTGGAGCGCAATTAACTGGCCGCTTTTGATAAGCTCATCGGAGGCTTGCTTTAAATCTAGAGCATTCAATTGCGTGTTACCGACAGTGAAATCAGCGGCTGCGATCTCGATGATTTTTTCAATGTGCAAGGTGGTTTTATATTGTCCCAAATGTTCAACGGCGCGATGGATTGCTGCCTTGGCTTCTTGTGTTGATGGGCCGATACGTTCAGTTGAAGAACGCTTTGCCATGGAAACTAACTGAGTAGGCTCATGCCCGTGCTCTTGGATCTTGGTTTGCCATTGGTGATTTAATGTTTCATGACTGTGATAGGTTTTGGTTTTGCGTGTATCGAGTGCAGCCGTATCCCTTGCTGTTTGAGTATTACCGAAATCCAATGCTTTTTGGTCGATCTGCTTTTTTCTCGTGGAAAAGGCATCAACAAGGGATTCAGGTACGCCAACAACTTCAAACTGGCCATTTCCGACCCCACGCATACTGAAACCGAGGTTTTCTGCGCTTTTGGCAAGGTGGCTTTGGTACAGTGAGGTGTAATATTTTTGAAAATTATAGATGCGTTCACCCGATCCGTTAATCACCCCTCCTTTTTGCTTGAGGCACGTTGATAACGCGCGTAATTCTCCCTCTTGATCACGCGTCATATTGGCGGCGAGGGCGTGAGAGTGGAGCTGCATGTCATTTTCACGGCTGGTTTTATGGCGGATCACTGCAAACATCATGGCGTCCGTGTTTTCGTACTCCTGGACGCCTTTCTCATGGGTCACTTTCACTTGAGCAACGTCTTTCTCTATTTCTGTGAGCGCAAACTTGACTGCTTCGTTGTGAGCGTCAATCAATTGAGTCTCACCGCCCGCTAAAGCCAAGAGGCTGACGGACTTTGGTGCTGAAAAAGTCAGGTCGAACCCCGACTTATGATTGCTTCGTTTGCCTTTAATCGTTTCTTGGCCAAGGTGGCCAGAAAGGACAGACTCTAAGGTCTCTTTTTCTACCGGCTTTCCCGCTAAATTGACCTCATCTGCCAATTTCCCATACCAAAAAGTGGTTTCAGGCTGGTCTGCCTCTTTTAGGTAATAATTATCACCGTCTCCTTTCTCAAGGGTGACGTCAGGAAGGTCTTTAGGATTTTCTTCGCCAAGGTAGTATTTTGCTGCGCCAGAGGCAGATTTGAGGGTGCTAATTGAAAGCATAGATGTATTTCCTTATGGAATGCAAAATACCGCTGACAGCAAAGCTGAGCGGTGGTCAAAAGTGTCAGAGAGTGTAAAAGCCGTGTATAGAAGGGCTTTAATTGATGTGATTGTTTAGGAGGAAGTTAATGCACTATAACTAAATGAATTGTTCTTAATGAGACCGAAATAACGCAGCTTTTAGAGATATAGAAAGTGAAAAACCACTTTCCAAGAGTCGGTAAAGTGGTTTTATAGGTAGCTTAAATAACAATAGGGTTACTCATTCTTCATTGTAATCGATTGGTTTGCGCGGGGCAAATATCGCTATATTACAAACCGAAAAGTCTAAGTATAGTCACAGTAAATCAACTGCTTAAACATAAAACACACAAAAAAAGATGCGTATTGGATTGATTTAATTATATTTTTATTTATAATCAACCCTTTGAATTTTATGGGATTAATATAAATGAAATCTTTCTCTAAATTAGCAATCATCGGTATGGCTTTAACAGTTCTAGCTGGCTGTACAGGTACAACTTACAATCATGACAAGAGCTGCTCAGAAGACTACTTACTGATTCCAGCAATATCAATTCCTAGTGCAATTGGCGCTTGTGATATGGACAAAGAATAAAAATATAACGGCTCCCATCGGGAGCCGGTTTTTCTTTCTAAGTCGGTGGTAACCTTTACAAGAACTATATTCGTCTTTAGACGCATTCAATCTATAGCAAATTGTTGTACCTAATCTTGATGTCCCTTCCAAGCTGAATTTACCTTTGGGTTAACTTCTGGTATCCCAAAATTAAAACTACTGCCATTTATCCTCGTACAGTGGCGACATACCCGGTTATGAAACCTTAAAATTTGAGTGAGACATCAATCCGCAATGCCTCCAATGTCAACCTCGGGAGAGATGGCTTGCTCTTCAATGACACGTTGAGTTTGCTCTTGGTACTCATGATTGTCTCGATCCTTTGACTCGACCATCTCTTGCACGGTGTCACTTTGCATCGCTTCTCTCATTTGGCTAGCTTCATTCAACATTTCTTCTTTGGAATCAAACTTAGCTTGTTGTATATCCAGCAACGGTTGCTGCTCTTCTTTTGAGAGGTGAATACTAGGCGCGACGCTCTCATAATAGGTCGCTTGTGCGTAGGCTTCTTGCATTTGCTGTGACAATGTCACGCTTCTTTTGTTGAATGACGGACAAATGTCTTTCATAACATCGAACTCCAAATCCAGTTTGGTGATGAGGTCAACGCCTGGTGTGCGTAAGTAACATTGCAAATCGTCTAGGGCTTGTATCTCACTCGGGGATACCACAGGTCTTGTGACCGTTTGATGGCCCAGAGAGACGCCATCGCGCAACGTGTTTGCACCGTAAGAGACGTTTTCCTTGGAAATATCGACTTCTTGCTCACCCAAGTCCTTGGAAGAGATCTGTGCCATTTGTGCTGAGGGGGCGCGAAAGAAAAAGCGCGTGTTCAACAAATCAAACATCTCATCGGCGGCGTTCTTGCCGTAGGTCTTTACCAACTGCGCGTACGACTGGATACCAATCAAATAGCACCCCCCGAATTTTCGAACTTCGGCAATAATGGAACCCAGCTCAGGGAGTTTATGAAGACTCGGCATCTCGTCCATTAATACCCAAATACGTCGGTCTTCATTGGGTTCAAGTCCCAGTATGGCGTTTGAGGCAATCGCCAACCACATCGAGATAAGTGGTCTCAGTGAAGCGTGCTGTTGGGCGTTGCTCGATAGGAATAAAAAGCCACTTTGCTCATCGTCTTGAACCCAATCGGTAATGGAAAAAGGCTTCTGCAGGGCGGCTTCACGATCCTTATCATCCAGCCCATCCAGAAATCGCATACTTTTCATGTAGGTGGCCAACACTGACTTAATGGAAATGGCCGTCTTCTTGATGTCCTTTGAAGCTAGAGCGGCGGCTTCTGTCCCTTCCAAGAAGTTACCAAGCGTTTCCAGCTCACTGGTTAGAATTAAGCTCAGCAACCGAGCAGTGGTCGCGGGCTTGTTGTCCTGGCTCATACGAAACGCAGTGGAAGAGAAAATGGTACGCGCCGAGTCCACCCAAAACGGATCACCATCGCCATGTTGAGGAATGAGGGCCGCCGCCATGTTTTCAAAATCGGGCGCGTCTTTGGCGTCGCACCAAACGTTCCAGTTGGCGCATCGCGCATCAAACGGGTTTAAGATCACGTCCGTATCTGGACGATAAAATTTACTGGTAAACACACACCCTTTATCGTAGATGATGGCTTTATCCCCGCGTTCGCGTATCCAGCGCACCAATTTTCGGATCATCACCGATTTACCCGCGCCCGTAGTGCCATCGATGAGCAAGTGTTGAACCTCAAAGGATTGTTTAAGCAGTGCATGGCCATCAATTTTAAACTTTGAGATTGAGCCGTCGCCATACCCTCGTTTACGGTTGACTTTGGCACGTTTAATTTGTGTTTTAGAAAGCACGTCAGGGGCTACCAACCGAAAGCCGCGTACATGAAAGTCTTCACTTTGCTTTTCGCCTTGCTCTTTGAAAAACCGCTGCATCAAGTAAAAAATAAAGAAACCAATCAACATCGACAGTAAGTAGAACAGTTGGGCGTTTCGCCACACTTCAGCATGTATATCGAGTAATACCGTGTTTTCTAGCTGAGACGCTAAGCTGTCTTGGTAACGTTTTCCGTCCCAAATGGTTGTCACAACACTGTCTAAGGGTTTGCCTAGTTTCGCGTAAATGTAATTACGCCAATAATAGAACTCAGCCCAAAAAGCATGCTTAGGGGCGTTCCACCACGTCAGCATCAATGTCGACAACACCATACCCCAGCCAATGAATTTAATGAGGGTGTTATTGACTTGGAAAAACATTCGAATGGAATGAAAGGTAACTTGGCCACCTCGGGTAAAGTGGTTACTTTTCTTACGGGTACGCATGGGCGCTCCTTATTCATGATTGGATAAATAAAGGGGTAAAGAAATTGGACAGGGGAGAAACCATGTTTTTCTTGCTTGCTCTGCTAAACTCAGTATTTCGCTGGGTTATTAGAACGGTTTCATGAGTAAAAATTTCAAACACTATCAAGCGCTTGATGAGTTAGTGACAAACGCGTTGCTTGCGCTCTATTGCACGATGAGTCAGAAAGGTGGTTTCTGGACGCCCCAACGCAGAAATGAACAGTTGGTCAAGTTCATCAAGCCCAAACTGAAAAAAGTTCAGTTTGCTACGTGCAAAAATGAAATAAGAACGATGATGAGTATTGGCCGCCGCGCGACAGGCAACCTTGAGCAAAAGTTATGGGAAGTCAATACTATGAACTTGACCTACCGAGCGAGGTTCACACCAGCCGACGAACTTTATATTATGCTGAACGCACTGTATGAGCAGCACCAATTCCCCTCAATGCTGGAAAACGCAGAAGAAGCGATGGAAATAGACACGCTTTACATGAGCGAGAAAAGCGTTGAAAACGGATTTGATGCCGACAATAACCAAATCAAGCCCTTAACGGTCGCGGTGAAAACGCAGCGTTTAGATACGCTTATTCAAGCTGTGCAAGCCAACGGGGTATATCGAGTCGACATCGACTCAGTGGATGAACAGCAAGTGAATCACTTGTTGTTGCATCGCATTTCAAGCCCACCGGTTAATGAGGGGGTAACCCGCTCTCAGGCTCCTTCTCTCGATACAGCAAATAACCACGATGAGACGTTCGCTTAAGTAATCGGATGGCCTTAGCGTAAGTGGTTCGAAGGTAGCGCCAGTCGTTACCTTCGAGCATTTCCAACACCATGGGCTCATTGGGTGTGTATTTCATATTTTCTCCTTAATCTAAGCTGGCCCGATTAAAGAGGCTGACGCACTGCGTTTGTCGGGCGCGCCCCACCTCTACATGCCAGCATATAGCAGGTGTCGCGAGCCATGAATCAATCAACAGCGACATTGTTAGAGCTGCGATGCATACCCATAAAAAAACACGCCAAGTGGCGTGCTTTTTCATGAATTGATGGCGCAACGTTAGTAGTTAAAGCTGGATAAGCGATGCGCTTGAGGCACTTGGTCATAACAGGGGTATTTCGTTTGTAGACCATAAATTATTAGCCCACGCACGCCACCAAATGAAGCAGCACCGTTATATGCATCATAACGTTCAGGTTTATACTGCAAGTCCCGCTCTAACCCAAACCAAATGATGTTCTCAATGAACTCGGTCGGGTTTTTCGCGTTGTGACTGACCGTGCTCAAGCTGCCCCCTGGAGGGCAAAACCACGGCACCACGTTGGTTTGGATTTGTTGGTTGATACTGCCGATGTGCGCTGACTGCATTCCCCACAAAAACGCTTTAAGCTGGGCGTGCTCTGGTGTGCCTGGCTTATCAAGGTAGCGAATGAAGTAGGCTAGGTTGTCGACTTCTTCCATTTGTTCGCGTCTAAAGTCGGACAATTCATCCGATTCATACTTGGCGTTCAGCTTGGTGACCAGCGCTTCCAATTCAGGACTTTTATGCCACGGCTGCGCCATCACAGGCAAGCACACTAACACGCTCAGTAATCCCGTAATCATCCATTTCATGCTTCATTCCTACCTTTGCTCAAGAGTGTTTATATTAACACAGTTTACTATGTGTTTAAATGCACAGTGCTGTATTTTTAACCATTACTTTTGGGGTGGTTGATACAAGGGGTAATTCGACTGGTAATTCGAGTTTGTGGTTCCGCCCACTCGCGCCGGTTTAGCCGGGCTAACCTCTTGCTCAACGTCCGTTTGTACAGGGCTACTTTCAGCCGTGGTTGGCGGAGAAATAGGCTTGACCTCATTTTGATAATGCCCCGCTGCAAGTAGACTGTTCATTTTCACATTATGAAAAGTGCTATCAACATACAGTTGTCCACTCTCATTGAGCTGAAACATCTCTGCGGCGACTTCATTGGTTTGGGTACGCGCCTGGTCTGAGCCAGTATTGATTAACACGCTCTGCTCGGGCGTGAGGGACGGCGACGTGCCTAAATCCTTCGGCTGATATTGCCCTTTGAGTGCATCCAGAGAGGCGTTTGAGGTGTTCACCCCGTAGTGCTTTTGAAAATCATCACTGTGGGTGTATTCATTGAATAAATCTCGAACACGGTGCATATCTTCTGGCTTATAGGCATTCATCAAGCGAGCGACCTCTTTGTCATCTTCTTGCATTGTGCCCTCCAAATACTGCTGGAAGCCCGTAACGGCGCTGGCACTGAAGTTCACGGTGTCGTTTTTCAGTCTCGATTGCATGTGACTGAGAGTGTCAACCTCGGCATTGGACTCATTGACCGCCGCGGCTGTTTGCTGAGTACGTTGGAAGTTCATTGCAAAGTCGTGCGCGTATTGCTCCACTTCACTGCGGTTTTCCTTGGCATCGAGTGTGCGGCCTGCACGCTGCATTTCAGTGGCCCCCTCGTTGTATTGTTCTGTGGCTTGAGACAGCGCTTGTTTCTGCTCAGCGCTCATCTTACTGAACGATTCGCGGTCATCTTGACTCCAGTTGATCCCCGCTTTCGCGCTCATACCAAACAGCAAGTTCGCCCCTGGTGGCGTCCCCACTTCAATACCAGCATTGACTGCTGTTACGTACGCTTTCGCTTTGTCGTGACTCCAACCAGTGGTCTCCGACACGCTCTGAATAGCCGATTCCATTTTCGAATGCGATTGACTGATTTGACCTTCCGTCGACACGGATTGCCCATCCCCATAACTCCGATTTTTACTCCAGTTGTCATTCCAACGGTCACTTTGCGTAAAGCCCTTTGAAAAGCTGTCATTGAAACTGTTCAGGTTTTGCGTTTGGGCGGTTTTCGCGTCCGTATATTGGTCGTTGACGCTGTTTTGTAACATGTTAGAGGCTTGCGCTTGCCACAACGGTTTGGACTCGGTTTCTTGCGCGTTGTACGTCCTGCGCCCGCCGTTGTTTTGGAAAGCCGTCACACTAGAACCGTCTTGTTGTTGAACGGTGGACATGCCTGTTCTCAATAACGTGTTGTCATCAAACTTGTTCGCAGACGTATTGTTGAA
>CESO01134837.1_pt1 | contig 14219 bp, 16 predicted proteins | sample 356341 | NCBI WGS metagenome assembly CESO01 (sample SAMEA2621812, study PRJEB7988) | marine metagenome | biome: marine biome (ENVO:00000447); feature: deep chlorophyll maximum layer (ENVO:xxxxxxxx); material: "saline water (ENVO:00002010), including plankton (ENVO:xxxxxxxx)" | depth 35 m
TGGTGATGATCCCCTTCGACCCGCGACGGCCGTCGGTAGACCGCCATCAGCTCATCGAGATCACGCTGCAGTGGTTCGCTGGCAAAGCGCTTCACGTAGCGGATCAGGTGCCCATTTTTGGCATCAAAGGCCTTCAACGCCCTCGACCACACCAGCGCATCGCTCGGTCCAGCCGCCGCTATCCAAGCCTCAAATAAAGGATCGCAGGCCCTTTCCTGGGACTGCCCGACATTCCAGAGATCGGCTGCGCCCTCAAAAGCCGCATCGCGCTCCCCCAACGCCAGCTTTGCACGATAATAATGGCACTGGAGCTCGGGCATTGCAGGCAGGTCATCCAGCGCCTCGAGATAAGCCTGCCAACGTCTGTCCTGAGCTTTATGCCGCAGATAAGCAACCAGAAAACGACTCGCTAACGGGGTTCCCGCCGCACTGGCAATAAAGACCCGCGCCTCCACGGCCTCCATATCGTGTAGCTGACCCAGCTTGATCGAGAAGTCCAGATCCACCCCCAACGGATAACCGATCAATGCGTCACGCATCTCCTGATAACGATTACCCGCCCCAGAATCGAGTTCCGCAGCCGCTTCTTGATACAGCGCTCTTTTGTCAGCCCACCCCTCAGGGGGCGGCAACCAGCTGATCTCCGCTACCGCTCCGGTCGACACTGTCCCGAAAAGCACCGCAGAAATCACCGCCAGACGCAGTAGGGTCAACATAAATCTCGGCCAGTACAATGTAGGGGATCTCATCACGACGCGAAGAATGGTACGGAACTCTCTGCTTTTCAATCATAAACCGTTAGCATCTTCACGATTAGAGCAAAGCGACTAAAGCTATGACCGGTAACGACGTTCGACTGACCCAATACAGCCATGGAGCCGGTTGCGGCTGTAAGATTGCGCCCGACGTCTTGTCGCGCATTCTGGCTGGCGCTGATAACGAAAGCTTGGCCACCGTCTTCCCATCACTACTAGTGGGGCATGAAACGCGCGATGATGCGGCGGCGGTTGTGCTCGATGGAGATCGGGTCATTCTTTCTACGACCGACTTCTTCATGCCCATTGTGGATGACCCCTATGACTTTGGCCGCATCGCGGCCACCAACGCCATTTCTGACATCTACGCCATGGGTGGCACACCCTTGGTTGCGGTCGCCATTCTCGGATGGCCCGTGGCTGCCCTGAGTCCTGAGATCGCTAACCTTGTAGTAAAGGGCGGGCGGGATGTCTGTCGGCAGCTCGGTTTTCCGCTAGCCGGGGGTCACAGTATCGACGCACCGGAACCCCTATTTGGCTTGGCGGTGACCGGAGCTGTTAAGCGAGCTCACCTTAAGCGCAATGGCAATGCCAAGATCGGCGATCAGCTGTTGCTCACCAAACCATTGGGGGTCGGCATCCTCACCACTGCCGAAAAACAGGGAAAGCTCCATCGCGATCATCTTGGACTGGCTACCGACGTCATGTGCCGGGCCAATGATATTGGCGCGGAACTCGCGAAAATTGAAGGCGTGCACGCGCTCACTGATGTCACGGGTTTTGGTTTGGCAGGCCACCTACTAGAGATGTGTGATGGCGCCAACCTCATGGCGACTCTAGACACCGCCGCGTTGCCAGAACTGCCCGCGCTCGATTCCTACATCGAAATGGGCTGTGTGCCCGGCGGCACCCAGAGAAATTTTGACGCGTCATATGAGCGTCTGCCGTCTCTTACGTCGAGGCAACAAGCCGTACTGTGTGACCCCCAAACTAGCGGTGGGCTCTTGGTAGCGGTCTCCCCGGATGCCTGTGAAAGCGTTCAGCACCTGCTTTTAGCGCAGCATTTGGCAACAAATGTTGTGGGTGTACTCCAGAGCACTGACCAGCGCGGCCCGCGCATTGCGCTGGCGGCTTCATGACGGAAATTGACGACCTAAAATCGATGTTTCTCTGCGAGACGCCACTGATCGACACCCGCTCACCGTCGGAGTTTGCCAAGGGCAGCTTACCGACGGCAGTGAACCTCCCGCTGATGACAGATCAGGAGCGAGAAGCGGTTGGCATCCATTACAAAACGCATGGACAGGAGGCTGCCATACAACTGGGCCACGAGCTGGTGACGGCATCTACGAAGGCACAGCGGGTCGCGGAGTGGAAAGCCTTTTCAGCTGAGCACCCTGAGGGCGCCTTATTTTGCTTTCGCGGAGGATTACGATCCGAGATCACACAGCGGTGGCTCTGCGAGGTCGGCGTCAACTATCCGCGGATCGAGGGCGGCTATAAAGCAATGCGGCGCTGGCTGAGCGACCACACTGAGGCTTACATCGCGACGATACCGCTCTTACTCTTAGGGGGTCAGACGGGAGCCGCCAAAACGCGAGTGCTCAACGAGGGGAATGCAGGCTTACCCATTCCCGGCAGTATTGATCTCGAGGGACTCGCCAACCATCGAGGTTCGGCCTTTGGCAAGCGCGTGACGGCGCAACCATCTCAAATTAGCTTCGAATTAGCGTTTGGCATTGAGGTGCTCAAGCGCAGCCATGAAGGACACTCAACGCTGGTCCTCGAGGATGAAGGTCGCCTGATTGGACGATGCGCTTTGCCTCTGTGCCTGCAAACGGCGCGAAAAGAAGCCGATTGGATACAGCTGGACGCAGGCCTCGACGAGCGCGTGCAGCATTCCTACGAAAACTACATTTTGAGTAACCTCAAGGAGCTCACGAAAACCCGTGGCAACGGAGGCTTTAGGGACTTCGCGGACGGGCTGCTTGAGTCTCTACAGCGCATACAGAAGCGCCTCGGGGGCAGCCGTTATAAAACGCTCAAAGACGCACTTGATGAGGCTCTGCGGGCCCATCAGCAGGGCAATCCGGAACTGCACAAACTGTGGATCAAAGAGCTGCTGACCGAATATTACGACCCAATGTATCAATACCAGATGACTAAAAGAATCCGCCCACCCTTGTTCAAGGGGGAGGCAAAAGCCGTGATCGAATATTTGTTAGAGAGAACGAATCCAGCTCATCGCACGCAATAGACTTGGGTCATCGGGCGCCGCCCGCCTTCCACTTTGCGATAAACTGTGCGCGGCTCCCTGTAGTTAAACAGGATATAACTACCGCCTCCTAAGCGGTGATTCCAGGTTCGAGTCCTGGCGGGGAGGCCATTGCGGCTCGCACACACCATGGGTCGGTCCCGACAACTGAGCGTGAAAACATGATCAAACTTGTTTACTGCCTGCGCAAGCGCGGCGACGTCGACAGTGACGCATTCCATCGCTACTGGCGGGAGGAACATGGGCCGCTCGTGAAGTCAGTCGCCACTGCAATTGGTGCTTGCCGTTACGTCCAGAGCCATACGGTACTGCCCGAACTCAATGCCCTGATGATCGAGAGCCGTGGGCTACTCGACCCCTATGAAGGGATCACCGAGGTCTGGTGGCAGGACTCGGCGGCACTCGAAATAGGCATGTCTTCTGCTGAAGGGATCGACGCTCAGAGGCAGCTAGTAGAGGACGAGGCGCGGTTCATTGATTTCAGCCGATCTCGAATTTTCATGACCGAAGAACACGAGATATTCTGATCGAAGGCGCTTATGCTACTGAAGCCGAGCGCGCCCAACACCGCACTCCATCCGCTCGACGCCGTCGTCGCGGTCATCGGTTCCCCGCATGCATCCGAAACACAAGCTAACGGGTATATAGAGAGCCTTAACTAACGCTCGATGAGCCTAACGGCATAAGTCATGACCGATACACTTACGCTTCACCACCTTGAATACTCCCAGTCTTTCCGCGTGCTATGGATGCTTGAGGAACTGGGCACACCCTTCGACTTGAAGGTGTACTCACGCGACGCCAAAACGATGGCCGCGCCGGACGACTATAAGGCGCTCTCCCCGCTGGGCACTGCGCCCGTGGTCACCGAAGGAGACTTAGCACTCGCGGAGAGCAGCGCCATTATGGAATATATCTTGGATGGCATCCCGGACCAGACACTCAGGCCGGCTGTAGGCTCGCCTCACCGAGCACGCTACCTATTTTGGTGGCACGCCGCCCAAGGCTCCATGATGCCCCTCCAGCTCATGGCTACGGTTACAACGATTTCGCAGAAACGACTGCCCTTTTTTATGAGGCCGTTCGTCAAACTCTACGTTCAGGGACTCAATAATTTGTTCATCCAGCCGCGCCTGAACAGATTGCTCACTTTGGCCGAAGCCGATTTGGCTAATGCGCCTTGGTTCGGTGGAGACACACTCACGGCGGCAGATTTCCTGATCGCCTACAACATGATCGTTGGGGCCGAGCGCGGCGTGATTAATGGGACACAGCACCCCCGCTGTATCGAGTGGATTGAGCGAATGAAGGCTTTGCCCAGCTTTGCTCGGGCGACGGAGAAAGACGGCAGGGCAAGCATGGCGCTCAGCTACTGAGCGTGAGAGTTCTCGCAAGGCGCTCCGCTATGCGGTGCGCCAAGTCCGGGGTGAAGTCAGTCGCCCGACCGCAAATACGTGGCCAGCGTCTCGTGGAAATGCCGAATGCGAAGCTCCTGATAGCTCGCGGTGATTGCCCTCCGCGTCTTGGAAGCCATCAAGCCCTTCTGCACCTCCGGTAAATTATTGGCATCTTGATCAAATAGTGCCCCGAGAAGCCCCAGAGCCTCTGCCTCTGCATATTTTTGATCGTAATCGAGGCGAATGGTTTGCGCGTCGGGCGGTCTGGACTGATCGGAGGGATAAGCATCCAATAAATAGATATCCATGATGCAGCCGTCAGCATTCATGCCGTCCGGTCGATACCGATAGGTAATTTGGCTCTGGAAGCCACCCCACGGGGCAAAATTGGGGAATACCAAGTACAAAATCGAGTCCATCGTCTCGGCATCGGTGACCGTCGCCAGTCTCTCCGGATCCATAAATTCAGCGAACTGTTCCTTGCGCACAGCGCCGATCGCCTGCCGTGAGCTAATCGCGTCTGCAGTCAGGCCCGTCAGGTCTAATGCCTGCTCGAAACCGCCAGGGCCAGTCATGGCCTCGACAGATTCCTGCACGCTGTAGCGGTCGGCCTGCCCTGGGTTTGGAATGCCCTGCGCGGTGATCGTCCTACTCAGGTGATCGCCAAACACGTCGTACTGAGAGTTGTCTCCGCCCGTAAAAGACAGGATCTGCGGATGGGTCTGTATCGCGTGGTACGACTCAATGAACGCCTCCATGGCGATTTTCCAGTTGCAGCGGATCTTTTTCTCCACATGCAAAGACACGTAGCGCTCTTCCGGGGTCCACCGCTGAAAATGCTCGCCCAACACCGAGGCATATTCCTCAAAAGGCTGCGCCTCGGGGTCCAGGTTAACCATCACCCAGCCACCCCAAGTCGTCACCTGCACTTCGGGCAGGGTTAATTCAGACAGATTGGCCTCATCAAACTCCCAGTCGCAGTACGCCTCTTTGAAGCGGCCATCAAGGTGCCAGCAAAAACCATGATAGGGACATCGCAACTCGCGACTGGTTCCCTTCCCGGATTTAAGCGCTCGCCCCCGGTGCAGACAGGAATTATGGAAGCCCTTGAGCTCACCGCCCTCGGTGCGAACCAACAGTATGGAGTAGCGGGTAATGTCATAAACGAAGTAATCCCCCGCCTTCTGCAATACGGTCTCACGACAGGCCATCTGCCAGACTTTTGGCCAAAGGTGCTCAACCTCTTTTTCGAAAACACCGCGGTCGGTCCACACATCTGTCGCAATCACGTTATTGGCAATGTCTGGTCGGGTGTCAGATCTCAAGGCCTCAGGAATGGACACGGCTTCCTCGTCCAATAAGTCCTGATAGCTAGGAAACACCGGCTTATTCATAGATCACTCCAACTCATAGCAACATTCCAATCAAGGTCGACTTACACAGTAGCCTTATCGAAAGAAATATGCAGGGCCATCAAACCGCGCAGCAACACATTGGGATGGTGCTCAAGCGTATTCTTGCCTTCCACGAGCCCCCAATTATCCGTGCGTCGGAGCAGGGTCGTTAGCGCAATCTGCAGCTCAGTTCGCGCCAACTGCGCCCCTAGACAAAAATGGGTTCCCTGGCCAAATGCCATGTGACTATCAGCATTATCACGCTCTACCTGCATGGCGCCACTGCAGGGGAAAATCGACTCGTCACGATTACCGGCGGCGAAACGTACCATCAGGAATGACCCTTCGGGAATATCGACCCCCCCAACGACTGTGTCCTCGGTCACTCTGCGCCACATACCTGCCGTCGGGGTCTCCAGCCTCAGGATTTCCTCGACCGCACCGGGAATTAACGCTGGGTTAGCCCGCAGCTTTGCTTGCTCTTCAGGATTTTGAATCAGCAACACGACGCCCCCGGCAATGGCGTTGGTCGAGGTTTCGTTACCCGCCACGAGAATCTGCTGAACCATGCCCAGGATCTCGGGTTTAGTCAGTAGGCGGCCCTCGTCGATCGTATTATTCGCCAGATCAGAAATAATATTATCTTCGGGCTGCTCTCTTTTGCGATCAATCAGGTCCGCAAAGTAGTGCTGGAACTCGACAATGTCTCTGGCATTCTCAAGCTGTTGCTGCTCGTCGGCTAATTGTCCCAATCGGGAAGCAGAGGCATCGGACCACTTCTTAAGCAGAGTCAGTTCAGAACGGGGCACTCCCAGCTGGTCGGCGATCACATAAATCGGAAGCGGCACACAAAGGCGATTGAGTAAATCCACCTCTCCCTCGTCGATCCACTGATCAATCAGCTCCTCGGTCATGGTCTCGATAAAGGGGCGCATTCCTTCAATCCGCTTGTTCGAAAAAACCTTGTTTACGAGATTACGGTAAACCCGATGCCGCGGAGGATCCTGGGTGAGCAGCGTCTCCACCATTTCATAGCCTTGCTGATAAATCGCGCTTACCTCCTCATTCGAGGAGCCCGCGTTAAGTAAGGCGCTAAAACTATTGGAAAACCGCCCGGGATCGCGGATCACCTCCCGGATATCGTTGTAGCGTGTCACGACAAAAACGTTGGTTCCGGGCATCTGCCACACCGGCGCCTCGTCCTGCAGTTGTCGGTAAACGTGGAAAGGACATTCCTGCACTTCGGCGCTAAAGAAATCTAACTCGGCCAGGTCAACACGGCTCACGACAGTGCCTCCTCTAAAATGAGATTCGCGGTGGGCAAAGCGCCCTGCGGCAGCGCTCGGTCTTTCGCCTCGACAAACGCGGCGAAGTCCCCCACCACCACCTGCCAGACAAAATACCGCTCTGCGCCGTCAATCTCCATAGCGAAGGGCGTAAAACCCATCGGCACGTAGGAAAAGGCCGCGTGAGAACCTGGAAACAGATGCTCGCGCTGGAAAGCCCGCATGGTGTCGCGGTCCGCACAAGGCACCATGTCAAAAAAAGCGATCGCCGGGCTATCGATCTGCAGGCGACGCAGAAACTCTGCCGGGAAAAGTCCGCCCGTCCAACGCGCATTAATCTCCGTGACGATGACATCATCGCCAGAAATAAAGTAATCAATGCCGCAGTTAATGCCCTCCACAGCGACATGACCCTGCTCGCGCGCATAGGCACCGACCTGAAGCAGTACTTCGCGGTGCGCATCGGGCACAGTGAGCTCAGGCGAGAGGTAATTACCCACCCACTTGCCGCCCGCAAATAAAATCTGCCGGACATTACTGATCTTGATGTCATCGGGCGTGATGGTCAGATCAACGGTCATCTCCTGCCAATGGCTCACATCCAGCTTTTCCTGCAGGAGTATTTCCACGGCGTCATCATATTCTGCAATCTGCTCGAGACAGTCCGCCACCGAACCCACAGCAAATACATTTCGTGAGCCCGCCAAGCCTAGCAGCTTGACCATCACACCATCTGGAAACGTGACAAACAGCGCATCGGCAGCGCCGGCCCGAATAGCGGCCTTGCTATAAATCTCGGTCCGAGGCACAGGAATACCTGAGGCTGGGGCGTGCAGCGCAAAGTGTAACTTGGAGTTCACATTACGGCTGATCGCCAACGCATCCACATTCTGATGGAGCGGCATATTGCTGCCGCTGATCATGTAAAGATTCGTCAGGTCAACCTCGGGCATTGCAGCGGCGATCGCCTCGTAATAGCCCTCAAGCGGATGAAACTGCCAATGCTCACTTGGAACAGATTCGAGCCCCATCTGGGTGAACATTTCGCTGTAATGAGTCAACAGGTTGCGCCACGCGGGCGCTGTGAAGGGCGCACCCAGTGCCACGTAATCATTCGCTTTCCCTAAACCGGTCAATGCGACCTGAAGCGCACAGGTGAGAATCTGATTTTCTTGATGATCGACCTGCTGCTTGGGAGTCAAGCTATCGAGATCATGATGAAGGGAGCAATCGTCTCCCGCCATCGCATACAATACCGATGCCAGCTGCTCCGGAACAAAGCTACCGACTTTCACAACCACCCTCCTTCGCCTATTCGCTTGCCAAAAACCTTTCCCCTGTAGACTGACCAAAAGGCCCCACAGAGTCAGCGCAGCCCCGCCGCCTTCAGTGCCATCGCTCGCAATATGGCCGGGTCGGCTGCCGCGGCACTCAATTGCCCCGCCAGCGCGGCAAATCCATCGCCGTCGATCGTGTCCATCTGCAACCCCGCCGCATGGTTTTCAGCCAAACGAGGAGCCAACTCCTCACTGAACTGCACCTCAAACTGAGACAGCAACGGCAACGCTTCCCGCTCCGAGAAGCCTGATTCAAGTGTACCAAGCAATTCGGCAAGTTGATCGGCTACGCGAAAACAGGTGTTCATTCCCATACTGCGCGCGGGGTGCATTGCATGACGCGCATCGCCGATCAGCGCAACGGCACCCTCTCCCCCATACGGCTCGCTTTGTTGCGAGACGGGAGGGTACACGGCACCAAACTCGAGTGACTCAAATTCAACCTGAGGGCACCATTCTGCCAGCCGCTCTCTCAGCGCAATAGCCGGTTCACTCCGCCAGAAGGGCAACTCCTCTGGCGAAACTGGAAATCCGACTTTCGTACCTCCGCCGGTCCGCGGGATCATCGACACCATCCGTTGCTTCGCGAGATACACGTCCAAGGTTCTTAATTCAGGCACCGCGTGTTGCCGGCCATACAGCACTGCAATAGGGTACTGATAGCGATGCCTACTGAGGCCCATATCGAGGCGGTGGCGCACCGCCGAGGCGGTGCCATCGGCGCCCACCAAAACGGTGCAGGCCACCACACCTGACTGCGCCTCGCTCTGCCAGGCAATCCGCCACGTACCCTTGTCACGCTCCAGTGACCATTCCGATATAGCGTCGAGGTTGATCGCATCACCTTCGCAGGCCCGGGCTAGCAGTATGTCTCCAATTTGCTCGTGATTAAGAAACAAAAACGAGGGCGCGCAGCGCTCGTGCTCGGGAACAGGGACCGTAACGATATGCTCTCCTGCGGCATCGAACCAGCGCGTGCCCACGCGCTGCTCGGCGCCCGCCGCCTTAAGCCGGTCCAGCACACCCCATCGCGCCAGCACCGGCTGTAAGTTCGGCTGAATATGGTCACCTCGCGCAGTATCTAGCGGCCCCTTGCGGCGATCGAGCAGGGCGACCCGTAATCCGGTGTGTGCCAGCGCCGCCGCCAGCGATGCGCCAGCAATCCCTGATCCAATAATCCCTATATCAACCTGTTGAGTCGTCACCGCGAACCCCACTCGTGATCAATTGTCATTTCAATGCCGTACTTTAACATCGCCCGCCTCCATGTAGCCCTCGCAAAAGGCGGCGTTGTCTCCTCGAGCGACTTGCCCACGGCAACATCGGCGGCAACGAGATTCCCAGCCGGTGGCCAGTGGTGTACTGTCACATCACTTGACGACGAAGCATTGCTATATGAACGAGGGTGAGCACCCGCACCGACGCTGGGCTGTGCTGAGCGGCTTGTTTTTTGTCTACATGGCGTCAAACGGCGTTACCCTCCATACGCTGCCGCTGCTGTACCCCGAACTGATGGAAACGTTCGGATGGAAAGAGAGCGAAGTCACCCTGCCTGCCACCATATTTTTTCTGGTGGGCGCTTTAACCTCACCGCCGGCAGGCTGGCTTTTGGACCGTTATTCATCGCGGGCCATCATTGCGATCGGCAGTCTGCTATTGAGCCTTGGCTTGATGGCCTACTCCGCCACCCAATCACTATGGCAACTGGTCGCCGTCTACGCCCTATTGGGACTGGCACTGTCACTCTGTGGACTGGTTTCCAACATGGTGATGCTCACCAGCTGGTTCGCCGCCGGTCGGGGCCGGGCAACGGGAATTCTCCTCATGGCCTCAAGCCTGGGCGGCGCCGTCTTCCCCCTGTTAGTGGGTAATGGGCTGGAACACCTCGGATGGCGGCATACTGTGCTTTACGCAGGTCTTGGCGTAGGGCTGCTCATGCTGGGCAGCGCGTGGCTGCTACTGCGAGACGGACGGCGCTCTCCGCAGCGGGTCGCCTCGCCGCATACTACGGACAATCCATCGGTCACCTTGCTTTCGGCGTTGGCTGAACGCCGTTTTTACGCCATCGTTTTTACCACCGGAAGCCTCTGGTTCATCATCATCGCGCTGACTCAGCATCAATCTATCTTTCTGGCGCGGGATGTCGGCCTGGATCGGTCGCTTTTGCCCTCCGTTTTCAGCCTGTTTTTTGGCTCTTCAGTGGTCGGAAAGCTGGTTTTCGGATTGCTATCAGACCGTTTTAATCTGCATCGTGTAATGGCGTGCGCCGTGATGCTGCTAGCAGCCTCTCTTGTGCTACTGAGCCAGATGACCGCCACCGACACGGCACTTCTCTACTGCTATGCCATGCTCGCGGGCGTGGGATTCAGCGGCGCCTTTACGTGCATCCAAATTTTGGTCGCCGCGCATTACAGCGGCCCCCATTACGGCCGCATTCTCGCTGTCGTGGTCTTGATTGACACACTGTTCGGTGCCTTGGGTACGCAAACCATTGCATTGGTTCGGGAGTCGCAAGGCCACTATGTGACGGCCTTCATCGGCATGTCCCTATTGGCCGCTGCCAGCGCCTTGATTGTACTGCGACTCTCTACGCCACTTGATGAGCAAACCGAGGCCGATCAGCTCGGCTGACCTGCAGCACTCCTAGTCAGGCATCCAAGATCGACAACACGCAACGCTCATTCGCCAGGAGTTCTGCGACTGCGTGATGGTCAGTGAACGCTGATTTATAGCTCGTCATGAAGGACACACCTTCTTCCCGAATACGGCGTCGCTGAAGGGCACTACAGAAACGGCGCACGTCCTCCTCACTCTCCAGGATCAGCGGAGGCACGTCGGCCGTCGAGCCGTCTGCAGACTTGGCGACCATAGTGAAGTAGCAGGTGTTAGTGTGCTTGCTCGATCCTTCCTGCAGATTCTCAGTCACCACCTTGATGCCCACTACGAGCGACTTCTTACCTACATAGTTAACGGAACCCATCAGCGAGACGACCTCGCCGACTTCTACCGGAAGCAGGAACTGCACGTTATCCACCGATACGGTGACACAATAATTCCCAGCATGTTTACTGGCGCACACGTATGCCAGCTTGTCCATTAGCGACATCAATGTGCCGCCGTGTACCTTGCCGCCGAAATTAGCGTAGCTGGGCACCATCAACTCGGTGATGACGCTTCGCGAATACGCAACGGGATGCCCTTTCATGTCAAAACCCTCTGGTTTACTAGCTATACGCGACAACTGACTTGGGGGATTAGCCTGGTATCTCCCTCAATCTGTCATGGCTCAGGGGAGGCCCAGACGTCTAATGCCGAACCCTCATGTCCATAGTGCATTGACTCTATACCCTACAGGGGTATATCGTTGACTGCTTCACATACCCCTACTGGGTATATGCTTGGGGACAGGACGCTATGAGAGACGAAACACAACGCAAAGCCGACGCCAGACTGGCTCGAATTGGCGGCCAGATTAGTGCGGTCCGCAAAATGGTGGCAGATGATCGTTACTGCATCGACGTCGTACGACAGGTGCAGGCCGCCCGCGCGGCCCTGAGCAGTCTTGAGGCGCTGATTATCGATGATCACGTTGACACCTGCGTGCAACACGCATTGGAAGATGGCGGCACAACCGAGCGCAGGGACAAGGTGACCGAACTGGTCTCAATTCTCACGGGCCGAAAAAAATGATGCGAGGAGTGGCGTTGCTGCTGCTCGTCACGTGCGGACTGATTGGCCAACCCACCTTAGCGCGTCCCGTCTCATATGCCGGCGGCTGGACCGTCGTTGAAGAATCAGATCGGCAATCCAGCTCTTTGCTCGTGCACTATTCCCCCGCCTCAAACTGGTCGATTGGCCCCCGCGTCGAGGTGAACCGGGATGCAGACTATGCTCTGTATTCGATTAATCCGACCTGGTTAGCGAAGCGCTGGTTTGGCAGTGACTACCAGGCAAATCTGTATCTTCATGCAGGCGCCGGCCTCGCGGCCGGCATCAATCAAAACCCGCTAGAGGATGATTTCGCGATTCAGGGAGGCGTGATGGCTGACTGGGAGACCCGATCGCTTTTCGTGGGTTATCGCTCTCGCTACCTCGACGCCGGCCGCTTTGGAGACCAGTTCTCGCACGCGGCCCGGCTGGGCTTCGCCCCTTACGTCGGGGACACCGGCGATCTTCACACCTGGCTAATGCTGGAGATTGATCATCGCCCGAAAGCAAAAGACACCGTGACCGTCGCGCCGGTAATCAGGCTCTTCAAAGGCCCACTGCTGCTTGAGGCGGGCTATAACCTCACTGCCAAGCAACCCCTATTCAATTTTACCTACCGCTTTTAACGAGGGAGACATAGCCATGCGCTTACAAATCAATATCGTTTCCATTGCTGTCATCGCCCTACTCTCGGGCACCGTGGCAGCGCAGAACGCCAACACGCAAAGCCAACACTCCGGACACAGCCCTGACAGCGTAGACAGTGATTCGGCGCACGCACAGCACGAGCAGGCAGGCGCCGGGCATCATCATGAAGGGCACGCCGGCAGCCCAGACGGCGGCGTCCCGGAGGCCACCGATAATATTGCAATGCTCACCGTGACCGACGCCATTGAGGCCGCTCTGTCAGAGGGCGGAGAACCGATCGTTGCCGACGTGCTGGGCGTGGTCTGCGACTTCTGCGCCCTGGCTATGAATAAGATCTTCGGTAAACGTGATGAAGTCGCGGCACTGTATGTGGACCTCGATACTAAAGCATTGAGTCTGGTGCTGAAGCCCGGCGCTTCACTCAGCAACGAGGCCATCGCAGACCTAGCGATTCAGGCCGGCTACCGCGTCGCAGATGTTCGGCGAGGTAAAGAGGCCCTCGGCGACGTATCATGAGAGGCGACTGGCGGGATACCATCGCCCCCACGCTGGCGCTGTTTGGCAGTGCCTCCACATTATTGTGCTGCGCTCTCCCTGCTCTGCTGATTTCACTGGGTGCCGGAGCGGTGATGGCAGGCCTTACATCCGCGATTCCCGGCATCATGTGGCTGTCCGCTCATAAAGATGTGCTGTTTGTCCTGTCCGGCCTGCTGATGACACTCAGCAGCCTGCTGTGGTGGCAGCAACGCAGCGCACCCTGTCCGGTTGACCCGATTAAGGCAGCGGCATGCAAGCGCCTGCGTCGGATCAACGCGTGGCTACTGTCACTGGCCTGGGCGGCTTACCTCAGCGGCCTATTTTTCGCCTACCTTTGGGTAATGCTGCTCTACTGATCCTGCTTCACACGTCGGGTATCACGGAATAGCCATAGTCCCAAAACCGCGGTCGTTAAAGCCAGTATCGAAAAGATCCTCAGCAACCACGTGCCGATGGTGTCGCGGTCGTCGTAGCTCATGATGTGCAACGACCATAAAAAATCCCACCACCGCCAAGCCTCATGGCGCACTGAGACTACTTCACCGGACATCGCGTCTAGATAAGCAACGCGATCAGGATTGGCAGACTCCCAGAGACGCCATAGCGGCAGCGGAGCACCCCGATACTCGCTGCCGGCGACATCACTATCGACCCACTCGAAGCGATCCAACGACATGACAGTCCCGGCAGTCCCGACAGCCAAAGCCTCGTCACCACTCAGCGGCAGCAGTGGCAGCCCCTTATGGTCGCGCCACTCAATTTTGTCGTCGTGATAGATGCCCAGTACCGTCTCATTGGGGCGCCGCTCGGTAATCACGATCTTGCTCGCCGATATCCCCGTCACCTGCAGCAGCGAGAGGTCAAACTGGGTCGACTCGGGCG
>CESO01115143.1_pt1 | contig 14196 bp, 13 predicted proteins | sample 356341 | NCBI WGS metagenome assembly CESO01 (sample SAMEA2621812, study PRJEB7988) | marine metagenome | biome: marine biome (ENVO:00000447); feature: deep chlorophyll maximum layer (ENVO:xxxxxxxx); material: "saline water (ENVO:00002010), including plankton (ENVO:xxxxxxxx)" | depth 35 m
TCGATGTGACTGTGGAGAACAACTTAAAAAAGCCATGCAAACTATTGAAGAGGAAGGTAAAGGAGTAATTGTATACATGAATCAAGAAGGTCGTGGCATTGGTCTAATTAACAAACTCAAAGCATACAAACTTCAAGAAAACGGAATGGATACTGTGGAGGCAAATCTTGAATTAGGATTTCAGATGGACGAAAGAGATTATGGAGTTGGAGCTCAAATACTTCGTGATTTAGGAGTTCGTAAAATTAAGCTGATGAGTAACAATCCTAAAAAAAGAAAAGGATTAATAGGTTATGGACTTGAAATTGTAGAAAATGTTGCTTTGCAAGTCGAGCCAAATCCACATAATAAAAGTTATTTGACTACTAAAAAGGAAAAAATGGGACACGACCTTTAACCCATTGCTATCCACAAATAATAAAACGACCTAACATTGCTACATATACAAAACGTTTCATTTGAATTTGGAGGAAATTATCTATTTAAGGAAATTGATTGGTTTATAAAACCTAGAGAACGTATTGGTCTAATTGGTAAAAATGGTGCGGGTAAATCTACTCTCCTCAAATTAATCATAGGAAAATACGAGATAAGAGAAGGGTCAATCAACAAATCTGGGGGAATTAATCTTGGGTATTTATCACAAGATATGATTAGTGAGGATGGAAACCAAACCATACTGGAACACGCAAAACAAGCATTTGAGCGTGCACTATTTATTCAAAGTGAACTCGAATCACTTTATGCATTGATGGAAACAAATCCAAGTGAGGAAAATATTCAAAAAATGGCTGACTACCAAGAAGAATTTGATGCTCTAGATGGTTATAATATTGATACTAAAACTGCAGAGATACTAGAAGGCTTAGGTTTTAAAACTCTTGATCTAGATCGTCCAATGAAAGAATTCAGTGGTGGATGGCGAATGCGTGTAGTTTTAGCTAAGATGTTATTGGAAGAACCTGACATTATGTTGATGGATGAGCCCACTAACCACTTGGATTTACCCAGTATTGAGTGGCTTGAAGGATATTTAAGTAATTATCCAGGCAGTGTAATCATTGTTTCTCATGATAGAGAATTTTTAAATAAAATGATCAATAAAACTGCTGAATTAAGCAATCAAAAGCTGTATTTGTGGGATGGTAATTATGATTTCTACCTTAAGGCCAAAGTTGAACGAGACGACTTAATAAGTAGACAAGCGGCAAATCAAAATCAATACATTAAAGAACAAGAAAAATTCATCAATCGATTTAAAGCAAAAGCCAGTAAAGCAAAAGCTGTTCAATCTAGAATTAAAATGGTAGATAAGATCGAACGAATTGTTGAAATTGATGAAGATAAATCAAATTTAAAAATTGATTTCAAGGTCAGTAATCCCAGCGGAAAAGTAGTTATGAACCTAAGTGAGATTCAGCAAGGATTCAATAACCAAACACTTTTTGATGGAGTAAATCGAGAAATTGTTCGTGGAGATAAAATTGCACTTATTGGTGCTAACGGAACTGGGAAATCTACGTTTTTAAATATTATAGCTAATGAAATTAACTTTAAAGGCCATCGAAAAGAAGGTCATCAAGTAATATCATCCTTTTATGCTCAACATCAACTAGAAAGTTTACACCTAGATTACGAAATTTTAGAGGAATTACAATACGATGCCCCACATAAAACAGAAATGGAATTACGTAATATGTTGGGATGTTTTTTATTTGGTGGAGATGATGTATTTAAGAAAATAAAAGTACTTAGTGGCGGAGAAAAAGCACGAGTATCACTTGCTAAAACACTGGTTTCAGAGGCTAATTTCCTTCTTTTAGACGAGCCAACCAACCATTTAGATATTGATTCGATAGAAATTATAATTGAAGCTCTTAAGCGATATGAAGGAACCCTTATTTTTGTATCTCATAATCGTTATTTTATCGAGAAATTAGCCAATAAAGTATGGTGGATTGAAGATAAAGATGTAAAGGAATATCCAGGTGATTATACTGAGTATTTATATAAAATCCATCAATCTCAAAAATCAATCGAATCAACCATTAATAAAAAAAAGACTCAAAAATTAAATAAAAAAAATTCCAAAGATTCATGGAAACAAAAAGATAAAAAAGATGATAAACTCAAAAAGTTGCAAAAAAAATTAGACAAAAAAGAAGAACAATTAGAAAACGCTCAGGTTCATCTTAAAGCACTAGAAGAACAACTCAATACAATTGAAGGTACAAACCAAAGCGAATATGTGAACTTAAGTAAAGAATATTCTAATGCAACAACGTTGGTAAATCATCTAACTCAAGAAGCAGAAAAAATGATTGAAGAAATTATTAATTTGGAGTAACTACTTAACTATTACAAGTGGTTAAAAAAATAATTACTCACCTTTTCATATAGATGTACCCGATCTCTTCCTCTTACATTATGCTTGTGATGAGGATACACAAAATAATCTAATTGAACTCCCTTTTTAATCGCTGATTCAAGATATTGTAAGCTGTGTTGCCATAAGACCACATCATCTAAACCACCATGAATCATTAGTAATTTTCCTTGCAAACTATCCAAATGATTTTTTAAATTTGTTTTATCATATCCCTCTGGGTTTTCTTCCGGAGTGTCCATATATCTTTCTGTATACATTACCTCGTAAAGTGACCAATCAATAACTGGGCCACCAGCTACACCCACTTTAAATACGCCTGGATGACGGCTCATCATGCTCGTAGTCATATATCCTCCATAACTCCATCCATGAACCCCCAAACGATTAGAATCAACCCACATTTGAGATTTCAACCAATTCACGCCAGATAATTGATCAATCATTTCGTTTTCGCCACAATTTCTAAAAATACTACTCTCAAATTCAAATCCTCGATTAGCACTTCCTCTTCCATCAATACTAAATACTACATAGCCCTTCTGTGCCATATATTGATACCAGAGATTAGCCCCTCCCATCCATTGATTCTTGATGAGTTGAAGGTGTGGTCCATTGTATAAATAAACTACAACTGGATATTTTTTAGAAGAATCAAAATCAATAGGTTTAAAAATACGATAATATAAGTCATCCCCACTTTCCCCTGTTAACTTACCAATTTCCATTTCACCAAGTTTATAATCCATAAGCGGATTATCAGACTTATACAAAATTTCACTAACTGTACCATTTTCATTGATTAATCGAATCTCTCTGGGATTTCTGGTGCTTGAAAAATCATCCAAAAAAAGTGAATTATTTTGATTGGCAACTATGGAATGATAACCTGAACTACTAGTTAATTTGGTTATTTTACAATTTTTAAGACTCACTTTATAAAGATGCCTTTCTATAGGGCTATCTTTTGTAGCGGTTATAAAAAGATATTTACCATCCTCTGATTCCCCATGATAATCAGTTACAATCCATTCTCCTTTGGTTACTTGATTAATGAGTTTTCCGTTGTCTGAATATAAATACAAGTGATTGTATCCATCACGCTCACTCCACCACAGAAATTTAGATGGATCATGCGTTAAAAATCTAGCTGGATGTTCTGGTTCGACATATCGATCATTTGTTTCTTCGAATAGCGTTTCAATAAAATCACCTGAAGTCGCATCATATTTATTTAACCACATGTGATTTTGAGCTCGATTCACTATAGCAATTAGGAGGTATTTTTCGTCTGGTGTCCATGATATATTTGTAAGATATTGCTCTTTATCTCCAGTAGTTTTGATAGTTATTGGATCGGAATGATCATACATATTTTTGACTTTGACAACAACATGGTGACTTTTCGAACCCGCAGTTGGATACCTAAGCATTTTTGCTGAAGCTGGAGTATCAGATAATTTATATAGTGGATACTCCGAAACCATCCGCTCATCCATCTCATAATATGCTAATTTACGATGTTTTGGTGAAGGGAATAAGCCATCTGTTATTCCAAATTCGCTTCGATGCACACTCTTCCCAATAACTATTCCATCAATATCTGAGGTAATCGCATGATTAATTGCTTTTACACCATAAGCCAAACCATTCTTTAAATGAGCTACATAACCCGAAGCATCAGAGAATAAATTTGGATTAGATACATCATTTGATAGTTCAAAATGAAGAATAGTCGAAGTTTTCAAATCAATATCATAAATAAAAACTTGTTTACCTGTAACATATTGAAACTCACGTTTAGAAACCCATTGAGCACGAGGCAATCTCTTTAACTTAAGACTATCCGGTAATGAGCCATTAACATCTTCTAGAGTTATCTTTATAACCCTTCCTTTTGGAATTAAAATCTCTTGTACCTCAATGAAAGACTCTCCTTCATGAATTCTTAATTGAGAAAAAGACTCACCTCCTGGCAACCACTGAAGATCATATAACCCTTTAGGGTATAAGTGATAACCTGATATGGCATCATCAATTGTTAATATCTTATCTTGAGACCAACCCGAAAAGACAGAAAATATTAATAAAAAAGAAAATGTGTTTTTCATTCAACAAATATGCGGAATTATTAATCAGAAGTATCTATATATTTAAATCAAATAGACAAAGACAAACGAATCTACAAAAATGAAATAATACCTAGAATCTATAAAAATGGACAATTAAGTGATTGTAATTTTTAAAAGATTAAGGATATGAATTATTTTTGTTACTATAATATTACACACCTAATAAATTAATGTCCAAGTCACAAGAAACTTACAGTAAAAAAGAGAAAGAGAAAAAACGTTTAAAAAAACGTAAAGAGAAACAAGAAAAAAGAGCTGAACGAAAAGCAGCATCTAAAGGGGGTGGTTTAGATAATATGATGGCTTACATTGACGAAAATGGCAATATTTCAGATTCCCCACCAGATCCTGACAAAAAAGTAGAATTTGAACTAGAAGACATCATAACGAGTGTTCCAAAACAAGAGGCTTTTGATATGGATGCAGTTCGTGAAGGTAAAATTGATTTCTTTAACACTGACAAAGGATTTGGTTTTATAAAAGAATCAGGTTCAGGCGACAGTTATTTTGTTCACTATAAGGGTCTTACTGAAGATGTTGATGAGGGAAATAAGGTATCCTTTCAACTAGAAAAAGGTATGAAAGGTCTTAATGCAATTAATGTTAAGAAGATATAAAACTACTACTTACAACCAGCTCTTTTGTACCATGTGTCCATGAATAGAATCCTTCACCGGATTTCACTCCCATTTTTCCTGCATTAACCATATTTACCAATAGTGGACATGCTGCATATTTTGGATTTCCAAAACCATCATACAAAACTTCTAGAATTGCTAGACAAACATCTAAACCTATAAAGTCTGCAAGTTGAAGCGGCCCCATAGGATGAGCCATACCTAATTTCATAACAGTATCAATATTTTGAACATCCCCTACCCCTTCGTGTAAGGTCCAAATAGCTTCGTTAATCATTGGCATCAAAATTCGATTAGCTATGAAACCTGGATAGTCATTGGCCATTGCTGGAATTTTACCAATTGATTTAGATAAATCTTCCACAGAAGTAGTCACCTGATTTGATGTACTGTATCCATTAATAATTTCAACCAACTTCATTACAGGAACAGGATTCATAAAGTGCATTCCAATAACTTTATCAGGACGTTGAGTTTGAGACGCAAGCTCAGTAATACTTATCGATGAAGTGTTGGAAGCAAGAATACATTGCTTTGGAGCATGTACATCCATGTCTTTAAATATTTTAAATTTTAATTCCTTATTTTCTGTGGCCGCCTCTACAACAAGATCAGCATGCTTAACACCTAATTCCAAGGAAGAAAACGTTTGGATATTATTTAGGGTATCTTCCTTGACTGATGCTGTAATTTTTTCTTTAGCTATCATACGATCCAAGTTCTTAGAAATGGTAATCAAAGCCTTTTCAAGTGCATTTTCATTGATATCCACTAATGAAACTAAATAACCATTTTGTGCAAAAACGTGAGCTATTCCATTGCCCATTGTACCTGAACCTATGACTGATATGTTTTTCATAATTGTAATTGTCTTAATTGTCTACGAATTTAAGCTAAATTCTAAAAGTTATATTGAAGTGTGAATCCATTATACATTCCTAGCCCTGGTCTTCTAGCATAGACGTTAGGAATTAATTTTAAACTCAAATCCTCATTAAGATTAAACTCCTTAAGATGTGCATCAACATTAGCATCAATAGCCTGTAACGCATATAAAACAACAAATCCTATAAGTGATAAATCTCTATATTTTCTGTGAAAATCACGATCACTTTTAACTGCAGCTTCTGAACGATTGGGATATAAATCAATGGTATTTGTATCACCATCTATTTTTGCTGCATATATTGTTTGATACTTGGAAAGACTGTCTTTATTATAGTCATACATGTATGCAAGACCAACAAAACCACCATATACTATTCCAGCCTTCAAATAACTTTTATTATAAATTTGACCAGCACCAGGAATTAACAGTGCAAGAAAGGTAGCTTTTCTTGGATTATCCCAGGATTTTATTCCTTTTGAATTACGAGTAGATTTAGAACTATCAACCGATAACTTATACTCATCAGAATAAGGTTGCTGAGCAAACATATGGAATGATAAGTTAAGAAGAAACAGTACAGAGAATACGAATCTCATATTTCACAAATTTACTTAAACCAACTTATTGAGTATAGCTTCTAACTCTTCTTTGGATGAAAAGTTAATAATAATGGAACCATTGTTATTTGACCGCGACTTAAATTTAATCGAAGTGTTCAGATGTTTTGAAATTCTTTCTCGTTGAGCAAGATAGTTTGTAAAATCAAAAAATCGATCTGAGGATTTTGTATAAGTTCCTCCAAGATTTTCCCTTTCTTCTTTTGCCATTTCTTCAACTTGCCTTACTGATAAGCTGCTATTTACTGCAGATTTAAAAATTTGAAGCTGGCGTTCGGTATTTTTAACATTTACCAGAGCTCTTGCATGTCCCATCATAATGAGTCCCTCTTTGATTGCTAACTGAATCTCATCAGGAAGTTTCAATAACCTTAAATAGTTGTTTACCGTACTCCGCTTTTTACCAACACGCTCACCAAGTTCATCTTGTTTAAGACCACATTCTTCAAGCAATCGTTGATATGATAAAGCAACCTCAATGGCATTAAGATTTTCACGTTGAATGTTCTCAATTAATGCCATCTCTAACATTTGTTGGTCATCTGCCAATCGGATGTATGCTGGAATATGTGATCTTTGAGCTAAAATAGAAGCACGTGTTCTTCTCTCACCACTAATAATTTCATATTTTTCATAACCAACCTTTCTGACAGTAATAGGCTGAATAATGCCATGGACTTTGATTGATTCAGCTAGTTCATTTAAAGCTTCCTCAACAAACTCAATACGAGGTTGGAAAGGATTAGCAATAATCTGATTTATCTTAATTTCTGCTATACTATGTAAAGCCTTTGGTTCAATGCTCGTAATGTCAGTGTCTGCATTTTCTAATAACGCACTTAAACCCCTACCTAATGCTTTTTTACTCATTTATTGAATTATCCTTTCTTCTTCACTAATTTTAGTAAGTCCATTTTTTTGGAGTAATTCACGAGCTAAATTTAAGTAGCCAACACTTCCTGTTGCTGTAGCATCATGTTCAAGAACAGGTAAACCAAAACTAGGTGCTTCACTTAAAGTTGTATTTCTTTTGATAATTGTATCAAAAACTAATTGCTGAAAATGTAACTTTACTTCCTCAACAACCTGATTACTTAATCTTAATCTAGAGTCATACATCGTCAATACTAGTCCTTCAATCTCAAGTTTGGTATTAATACTACGTTGAACGATCTTAATTGTATTTAAAAGCTTACCCAAACCTTCTAAAGCAAAGTATTCACACTGAACAGGTATGAGAACAGAATCTGAGGCTCCTAATGCATTGGTAGTGATTAATCCAAGCGAGGGAGAACAATCAATAATTATAAAATCATAACTGTCTTTTACTTTGTCTAAAAGTCTATTTAAAATCCGTTCACGATTTGGTAAATCGATCATTTCTATTTCAGCACCAACTAAATCTATATTCGCTGGAAGGATTTTCAAATAATCATACTTGGTATCTAAAATAGCATCCGTAGGGTTTAGATCTTGAACCATTAACTCATACAGTCCAAGACGAATATTTTTAGGATCAAACCCTAAATGAGAGGTTGAATTTGCTTGTGGGTCAGCATCAATTAATAAGACACGATTCTCGAGAACTGAGAGACTGTATGCTAAGTTGATAGCGGTGGTTGTCTTTCCTACTCCACCTTTTTGATTGGCTACACAAATGGTTTTTGACATATATTATTTTTTTAAAGTTCGAAAGTTTGATTGATTAAGGGTAAAATGAGGTTGAGTCCGGCACTAGAAAATTGATCATAAGCATATTTGTGATTAATTTCAATGGGAGGGAAAGTATCAAAATTCATACCTATAATTTTTTTACAGTCTATTAACTTAGATGATTTCACAGCATCTTCTATACCCATTGTGAAGTTATCACCGATAGGTAGAAAAGCAAAATCTAAATTAAAAGTTAGTGGGATTAATTGCATATCTAAAGTGAGTGCTGTATCACCTGCAAAATAGAAACTTGATTCAGAAGTTTGTACTACATACCCCGCTGCATTACCTGCATAGGAACCGTCAGGAAATGAACTACTATGTTCAGCTTTTACCATTTTAACGGTACAAAATCCCAGGTTTACACTCCCCCCAATATCCATAGGTAAGCTGTTTTCAATTCCTTGATCTAATAACCATTCAGTTATTTCATAAACAGAAATTACTTGAGCTTTGCTTTGTTTAGCTATGGCCAACAGATCAGCAATATGATCTCCATGACCATGCGTAACTAAAATAAAATCTGGCTGAATTGTGGAAATATCGATCATACTTGCTTTGGGATTAGGAGTGATAAAAGGATCAAACAGTATATTTTTACCGTTTAATTCAACTGAAAAACAAGAATGTCCGTAATATGTAATTTTGGGTCTCAATGCTATAAAAGAATTAATTTCAAATCTAAACACAATACTAGCATGATAATAAACAGGTTTTTCTTAGTTATTCACATCAACATACTGTTAATTTCTTGTAATTTGAACTCAAAAAAATCTACAAAAGATATAATTCGGTTTAATAGTGCAACAGGAATCACTTCTTTAGACCCAGCATATGCAAGGACACAAGAAAACATACGTGCTGTAAATCAAGTGTTTAACGGATTAGTACAGCTAAATGACCAGTTAAATGTTATTCCATCAATTGCAAAAAAATGGTCTATATCCAAAGATGCGAAAACGTACACTTTTGTGCTCAATAGAGGGGTGTTTTTCCACAATCATCCTATTTTTAAAATGCAAAAAAGAGAGGTTACATCCTCAGATTTTGAGTATTCTTTCAAACGAATCCTTGACCCATCAACTGCATCAGATGGTGCATGGATATTCAACGATATTATTGATCAATCACAACCATTCACCTCAATAAATGACACCATTTTTCAAATTAAATTAAATAAACCATTTGCACCTTTTCTTAATATGTTATCTATGGCATACTGCTTTGTGGTTCCTAAAGAGATTGTTGAATTGTATGGTGATGAGTTTGGTAAAAAACCCATAGGAACTGGCCCGTTTATGTTTGCTAATTGGGCTGATGGCATAAAGCTAAATATGATTCGAAACCCAAATTACTTTGAATCTACACAACAAAATAGTATCCCAAAATTAGATGGAATATCCATTTCATTTATTCAAAGTAAACAAACTGAGTTATTAGAATTCATTCAAGGTAACTTGGATTTATTTACTGGTTTAGAAAGTTCATTCAAAGATGAAATCCTAACAACTGATGGCACGTTAGATTCAAAATATCTAGAGGATTTTAACATTCAAATAAGCCCCTTTCTTAATACCGAATACTTAGCTTTTAATATGGAAGATGAATCATCTTCTACTCATGACTTAAACTATCGCAAAGCAATACATCACTGCATCAATCGGGACGCAATGATCAGCTATTTAAGAAATGGCATTGGGACACCTGCTAATGGAGGTTTTATGCCCGTTGGTCTACCTGGACACTTAAACTATGATAATTCATCATTTGATTTAGACTTGGCAAGAAAATATATACAAAAATCAAATGTTGATAAAAATCTACCCATCACATTAACTACCACATCAAACTATCTTGATTTATGTATTTTAGTTCAAAAAAATTGTGCTGAAATCGGAATAGAAGTTAAGATTGATGTTGTTCCTGCCAGCTTACTAAAACAGCAAAAATCCGCAGGTGATTTAACTTTTTTCAGAAGTAGTTGGATTGCTGACTATCCTGATGGAGAAAATTTCATGGCTTGTTTTTATGGCCCTAATAAAGCCCCCAGTGGTCCAAATTATTCACGTTACATCAATGCACAGTTTGATCAAAAATATAATCAATTAATAGCTTGTACAGATGAATCCGAAAAGAAAAAATTATTTAAAAAAATGGAAAGTATGCTTGATGAAGATCAGCCATTTATAATACTTTTTTATGATGAAAGCATTTGGATTAAAAATAAAAAAATTAATCAAGTTAACATTAACGCACTGAATCATCTTGATCTTCGATTTACAGATTTTAAGTCATAAGATTAATATTTTTAAATAATGGTAAATAGTTATTATGAATTCAAAGCTTCAAAACATATTAGGTATAATACTAGGAATAATCATAGGTAGTATGGTAAACATGAGCATAGTCTCAATTAGTGGCAGTTTAATACCACTGCCCGCTGGAGTTAATCCTGAAGATGTCAAATCAATTCGAGAAAACATCCATATGTTTCAATCAAAACACTATGTAATACCATTCTTAGCTCATGCGTTAGGAACTTTATCAGGTGCCATTATTGCTGCTAAAATTGCAACTTCCAGAAAAAGTACGTATGCTAATATAATTGGGTTATTTTTCTTGGTTGGAGGAATTTCTGCAGCCGCTATGATTGGAACACCAAATTTACCAACTATAGTAGATTTAGTATTTGCCTACCTACCCATGGCTTGGATAGCTTATAAGTTATCCTAGAATTAGCCTGCTTTTAGATTTCCACTTTTCTTAACACCACCCTTCGCCTTACTTTGAGCTCTTGGAGCATTTTTCGCTACTGGTTTTTTATGAGTGGATTTGGTGGTTGAACTTTTTGCATCCTTAGTCTTTTCCTCACTATCTGGCTCATTTAATTGATTAAAGTTCAACTGATCTTTCAGTAAGGTGTACCAATTCACTAATTTGACGATATCCGAGTTATAAACTTGATCCTCATCAAAATCTTCGACTACTTTTCTAAAAAATGACTGAATTTCCTCTCCACTATTTTTCTTGTTTACTAATTCAAGACCCGCTCCAACTTTTTCGTGAAGTATCTTCAGGATATCTTCCAATTTTTTATCTCCATCATAAGTATACATTGAGATATCACTCAAAAAAGATACTTTTTGTGTTAAAGAAGTAGGAAATCTCTTTTTGTCCCCATTTAATGACTCTACAATAAGTCCATTTGAACGTTTACCAACAAGTTTATGAAGACCCGGCTTACCTGCTACAGATACTATTTCGTTGAGATATAATGACATTGATTATGCTTAAAAGTTATTAAATTGATGCGAAAATATTTATTCTGATGACAAATTGATGTTCAAGTATCAAATTTATAAAAAATCTAATTTTAAAATTAAAGAGCAGATTTAAGTCTGAGTAATTTTTTCAATAGATCTTCAATTTTTTGAAGTGGTAGCATATTCGCACCATCACTCAATGCAGAACTTGGATCTGGATGAGTTTCAATAAATAGACCATCTACACCAACAGACACTGCTGCCTTTGCAAGAGGTTCTATAAGATGAGGAAGTCCACCTGTCACTCCACTCCCATTGTTAGGTTGTTGTAAAGAATGTGTGCAGTCCATCACAACTGGAAAACCCATTTCTTTCATCCAAACCAAGTTTCTATAATCCACTATCATATCTCCATAACCAAACATATTACCTCGTTCGGTGAGAATAACTTGATTGTTTGACATATCAACCACCTTTTGTGCAGCAAACTTCATGGATTCTGCAGCAGCAAATTGACCTTTTTTGATATTTACCACCTTACCTGTTTTAGCTGCAGCTTGCAAAAGGTTAGTTTGGCGAAATAAAAAAGCAGGTATTTGAAGAATATCGACATATTCAGCAGCTATCTCCGCTTCTTTACTCTCATGAATATCTGTTACTACAGGTACATCAAATGTATCCCTAACTTTACCTAATAACTTTAACGCTTTGTCATCGCCAATGCCCGTAAATGATGAAGCATTGGTTCTGTTAGCTTTTCTGTAAGAAGATTTAAAAACAAATGGAATATCTAATTTGTCAGTTAATTTTTTTAAATATTCCGCAGTATGCATGGTAATTTCCTCATTTTCAATGGCACAAGGTCCAGCTAATAAAAATAACTTATTACCATTTAAGACATCATTGAGTGTATTCTCGATCGAATTCAAAATTTATTAGTGTAATTAGATTATGGTACAAATGTACTCAATTGTTCAATCATCAAAACACACTATCATATATATTAAAAATAGACTTAGTTTTTGAATATTGTATTTTTTGTAGTCGTTGTTTCCAGAAGATAAGAACCTGATTCCAGTGAAGAGATATCAAGAATGAGTTTAAAGTTTTTCATACTAATAATCTTAGTTTTGTGAGTTACCTCATGACCTAGCTGATTGAAAACTTTTATTCGAGTTAATTCAGATTTATCTCCAACGATATTGATAATATTTTCAGATGGATTTGGATAGATTTGGACAGGTTTGTTAATAAAATCAATTGAATTTATCTTTTCAATTCTTGAATACTCAAATTGCCCATAAAAATCAGTTTGTTTCAGACGATAATAGGAGGAACCTAGATATGGGACTTTATCAATTGCTGAGTAGTTTTGAATCGTTGATGAGTTTCCTGCTCCATCGATGATTTCTAATACTTTCCAGTCAATTCCATTTTGAGATTTTTGAATAGAGAAATAATCGTTATTTACTTCAGAAGACGTCTGCCAAACTAAGCTTACTTGATTGTTTTTATGACATTTGACATTAAAGTTTATAAGATTAACAGGCAAAGCTGATTGGCTTAAATTAGAAGTTGCTATAGTGAATCTTGTATTATTAGCAATAGAAGTGACTCCTGAGAATTGATAAATATCATTCCCCAAAGAAGTTGCACCTGATATGGGTGTTTCATCATTAAAAACACCATCATTGTCGGTGTCAACTAACAATCTTAAATGGGTATTAGATATCTGACCTAATCCTGATAAATCAAACCGAATATCGATACTACCAACATCAACTGCAACATTGGAACTATTTGTTTCACTTACCCTCCAGACCCGATCAAATCTTGCTTGAACATTTGTGGGTATGTCTGAAGTATTTGATGCATTTTTAATTCCATTGTTATGCCCCCAAATCAAAAACTCATTATCTCCCAGTCCAGATGGGTTTAATATTCTAACCATTCCTGCTCCTTGGGCATCGTCATGGATATTGGAAGAATTCACCCTACCTATACCTACTACATCATGATCAAAATTTCCATTACTGGAATTATCTTGTACATAAATAACATTTGCACCCAATGAAAGACCATATTTAGCTGATAAATAGTTCTCAATAATTATTCTTTCTGCAGCATTTACCTCCTTGCTAATGATGATTACTTCAGCTATATCTCCATTCAAATATCTAGAGGAATATGTTGGCCCTAAGCGTCCCAAAACTAGTGAACCAGAACTTGAAAAGTTGTTGCCATTTGCTGTAATGGATTGATTATTACTTCCATTAACCCAGAATTGTTGATTGCCTGAAGATGGAGTTCCTCTAGTAAAAGATAATAATTGAGATGAGGAAGAAGAAACATTTCCTGCATCTAAATTATCTCCCCCAGATACTCCAGATGGATTTCTATGCAAAAACCTTAGCTGATTGTTTGTCCAAGATGTTTCTAATAAAATACCATGATTAGTTGGAAAAGTGACCGCCATGTAATCTTGACCAGAACCACTTCCATAACCAACCATAAAAATCGAATAGTTATTTTGAAATGCATCTAGCGAAAGTGACCCT
>CESO01108438.1_pt1 | contig 14183 bp, 6 predicted proteins | sample 356341 | NCBI WGS metagenome assembly CESO01 (sample SAMEA2621812, study PRJEB7988) | marine metagenome | biome: marine biome (ENVO:00000447); feature: deep chlorophyll maximum layer (ENVO:xxxxxxxx); material: "saline water (ENVO:00002010), including plankton (ENVO:xxxxxxxx)" | depth 35 m
TATTTTGCCGAAAAATATTTCTGTAAAGAGATGGGAAAAAAATCATAATAGCGCGAGTGTAAATTATGGCCCTTTGACTTTTTCTTTAAATATTAAAGAAAATTATGTTGAAAAATTAAGTGATAAAACAGCTATTGCCGATTCAAGATGGCAGGATGATGCAGATACAGATGAATGGCCCACATTTGAAATATATCCAGATTCTGAATGGAATTATGGATTAATTTTAGATAAAAACTCAAATTATTCATTTGAAGTGATAGAAAGAGATTGGCCAAAGAATAATTTCCCTTTTACAAATAATTCTACTCCAATATTAATTAGGGCTCTTGCAAGAAAAATACCTGAATGGAAAATGGACGAAGAAACTGGCTTGGTAGGAGAACTAATGGATAGTCCAGTAGACTCAAATGAGACAGATGAGTTCATTGAACTTGTTCCTATGGGTGGTTCTAGATTGAGAATTTCATCATTTCCAGTTATTAAAAACTAAACTTTATATATTAGTTTTTAAATCTTAAAAAGAGCATTTTTCTAAAATAATTCTTTTCTAATAATTTTTTAATTAGAATGTATATAAATTCATAAATTTTTGTTTTTTAAATAATTTATCTTCGAAAAATAAATTTATATTTATTACAACTATCTATTTATGCAAGAATCCAAATACAATAAAGTCCAGCAGATTACTGTTGCAATTGACTGCGTAATTTTTGGGTTTGATGCAAAAAAACTGAGTGTATTACTTGTAAGACGTAAAGTAGATCCTTTTAAAGGGTCATGGTCATTAATTGGAGAGGTCCCTGATGCCAAAACTTCAATGGAAAAAAGTGCTAATGATATTCTTTACAAACTCACAGGGCTTAAAGATATTTACCTTAGTCAATTAAAAACCTATGGTGATGTCAATCGTGATCCACTTGAAAGAGTTATTTCAATTGTTTATTATAGTTTAATAAGAGTTGACGTGCTTGAAAATATTGATCTTGATAAATATAATGCACAGTGGTTTGAATTTAATAATCTTCCTGAACTAATATTAGATCATGGTAATATGGTTGAAGACGCTATCGAAAGACTTAGACAAATAGCTAAAAGTGAGCCTTTAGGATTTGAATTACTTCCCAAATTCTTTACTCTTCCACAATTGCAAAATCTTTATGAATGTATATATGATACAGAATTTGATTCCAGAAATTTCCGAAAAAAAATTCTTTCATCTAATTTTTTAGAAAAAACAAATAAAAAAGATAAATCATCCTCACGCAAGGGCGCATTTCTGTATTGTTTTAAAGAATCTGATATGGAAAAATCTTTTAGTACTGTAAATGATTATAATATAAAGGATGTTTTCCAATTTTGACATCGATTTTAAATTTCGTCAATATTTTATCTTCATTTATCTACTGTCAGTTTGAAACCAAATATTAAGGTGTCCTAATTGTTATCATAAAATCTTAAGCTCATGGTTCACTTTCCAAAAACAGATTTACTATTTTAAAAAAACTTTAATTTAAAACGACCAGAAGCCTTTTTATTTTATATACGTATAAAGTACGTTTTAATATTTTTTTTAGTATATTTACATTATAAATGTTAATATTACATTTATAATTATTAAAAAATTACTGTTTTTATTTTTAAAAACAGCAAACTAAAAAACAAATAATATCAAAACCAGAATTATGAAAAAAGAGTTTTTTAACAAACTTTTGTTCTTTATTGTTTTTATCATTGGAACAGGAATTTATGCACAAAATATAACAGGAGTCGTATTAGGTGAAGATGGAGCGCTTCCAGGGGCTACTATTCAAGTAAAGGGGACAAATCAGGGGGTAACATCTGATTTTGACGGAAATTTTTCTATTGAGGCAAATCAAAACGATACTTTAATCGTTTCGTTTATAGGCTATGCATCTCAAGAGGTTAATGTTAATGAACAAGACAACATAACTATCACCTTGTTGTCAGACAGCATACTAGATGAAGTAGTTATTATTGGATATGGAACCCAAAAGAAAGAAGAATTAACTAGTGCGATTACTAAAATTGATGCTGAGGACTTCAATGGTGGTAACATAAATGATCCACAACAATTGCTTCAGGGTAAAGTCGCAGGTCTAAATATAGCTCGTGTTGGAGGTGATCCAAACGAAGCATTCGATATTAGGCTTAGAGGTTTAAGTACTTTTGGAGCAAATGCGGAACCTCTAGTTATTATAGATGGTGTAATTGGAGGTACATTTGACTCTGTTGATCCATCTGATATAGAGTCTATTAATGTCCTTAAAGATGCTTCAGCAGCAGCAATTTATGGAACTAGAGGTAGTAGTGGTGTTATAATTGTCACAACAAAATCTGGTAAAGGAGTTGCGAAAGCAGGACTTGAGTATCGCACATATGTTTCTAGTGAGCAAATTTCAAATATCATTCCAATGGCTACCTACGAGCAGTTTTTAGCAAATGGAGGGCTTGATTTAGGATCTAATAATGACTGGGTAGATTTATCCTCACAAACTGCGATTAGTAATGTTCATAACTTATCCTTTACAGGGAGTAGTGGAAATGGTATGAATTATAGGGCTTCTATAAATTATAGAGATGTGGAAGGAGTAATTAATGATACAGGTTATGAACAGATTAATGCCCGAATTAGTGCAAGCCAAAGTCTTTTGAATGATAAATTGAGATTAAAGGCGAATGTAGCAGTTACTAGCCGTGACGCAAATTTAGGGTTTCCCGAAATTTTAAATTATGCTCAAATATACAATCCGACAGCTCCTATTTACAATCCTGATGGCACTTTTTTTCAAAACCAAGTAGAACGTAATTTTAACCCTGTAGCTATTGCTGAACAGTCTTATAAAGGTCTTCAAAGAAATACTTTCTTAAGTAATTTTAAAGCTGAACTTGATTTAACTTCAAATCTTACAGTAGCTGCAAATTTTTCAAAACAGTATAAAAGTTCTTTTCAAGGATTATATTTTGACAATGATGCCTTTTATAATGGATTAGGAAATAAAGGTGTTGCAGAAAGAAGTTACAATGACGAGAATTTCAGTCTTGCAGAAATAACTGCAACATACAAAGGGGAATTAAATGACTTAAATTATGAAGTTCTTGGAGGATATGCATACCAGCAGTTCACATACCAAGGTCAATATTCTAGAAATACTGATTTTATTACTAATTCTGTAACATACAATAATTTAGCCCTCGGATTAGGAATAAATAATAATCAGGCATTTATGAGCTCCTTTAAAGAAGAAGCCAAATTAGCTTCAGCATTCGCAAGATTAAACTTGAATTATCAAAATCTTGTATTTTTCTCAGCTAGTTACAGAAATGAGGAATCTTCAAGGTTTGGGGCTAACTTTAGATCAGGTGACTTTTGGGCTGCAAGTGCTGGTATTGACATAAATAAGATAGTAGATCTTAGTGGAGTAGATCAACTAAAACTAAGAGCAGGATATGGAAAAACAGGAAACGAACCTAATGAAAGATACGCATATATAGAAAAATTAGGAGCTGAAAATGCTCTTGGGTTTATCAACAGTGAATTTAGAACTGCTATAGGCCCCCTATCAAATCCCAATCCAGATTTAAAATGGGAGGAAAAAGGAGAATTAAATATTGGAATTGATTTCCTTATTTTAAATTCAAAATTATCAGGGACAGTAGATTATTTTAATAGGACAACTTCAGATTTGTTGAGATTAACTCCAGTGGCATCTCCTCCTAACATATATAACCAAACCTTGTTAAATTTAGGGGAGTTGGAAACAAATGGTTTTGAGGTTACATTAAACTACGCTGCTATTTCTAGCGAAAATTTTAGTTGGGACTTTGGGATTAATTTATCTAATTTTACTGTTAACCTAGTAAACATATCAGATCAAGACAATTTTGTTACATATAGTGGTAACCTTAATGCACCTGGTCTAAACTACACATATCCGATCGTTCTTGAAGAAGGTGCTATACTAGGAAATATTCGTGCTGGTCAATTTGCAGGCTATAATGCCGACGGGCGTACATTAATTATTAATCAGGAGACAGGAGAGCCAACTTTAGAAAGAAATTTAGACAGAGATGGTATTATTGTTGGTAATGGTCTTCCAGATTACACATTTGGTTTTAACAATACCTTTAAGCTTGATAATTTTGATTTAAATATTCTTTTAAGAGGTGTCACAGGTCATTCTTTAGTTAATATTCCAAGAGCTTATTGGGAGCACCCTGCAATATCAGGACGTCAAAACTTCGTTTATACACAATATTTTAATGCTGATGATGCGGAGCAAGATGCTTACCATTCTAATATGGTGGAAAAAGCTGATTTTTTAAGATTAGACAATGCTTCTCTTGGCTACAATTTTAACCTTCCTGAAAATAGTATGATCAGTAACTTAAGATTGTATATTGCAGGTAATAATATTTTTACAATAACTAATTATACTGGCTCTGACCCAGAAGTTAGATATAAAGACGTAAGATATACAGGAGATCAGAATCCTGACATATTAACTCCAGGAATCGATAGAAGAGCTACTTATTTCCCAACAAGAACATACACTGTTGGACTTAATGTCAATTTTTAACAACATTTATATAACTTTAAGATAACTATAATAAAAATGAAAATGATGAAGATGAAAATGATAAATTATAAAATAAAAACGAAAATGAGAGAATTTAAAAAATTAAAAAAACTACTATTAGGAGTCACCGTTGTCTCTTTAGTTTGCATTAGTATATCATGTGATGTTGAACCTGAAATTTATTCAGAGGTTCTACCTGATGAGTTTTTTCAAACACCAGAACAATTGTCCTCTGCGACAGCAGTGGCTTATATACCATTAGGAAGGCATTGGGAACTTACTCAAAATAGTTCTGAGCTTCTTTCAGATGTTGCAACAGTTGCAGTGAGATCAAATAATGGTTGGGATGATGGTGGTGTTTGGCCCAGATTAATGTCACACGATTTTACACCAGACCTGGCCTTTGTTGGAGACGCATGGTATTGGTATAATCAAGGTGTTTCAACTAGTAATCGTTTAATTGAGGTTGTATCAAATGCCGCTGGTCCAGATTCGCCAGGGGTTGCCGAATTACGAGCATTAAGAGCATTTTATTTTTATAATATATTGTCAATTTATGGAAATATACCTATCGAGTCCCGTTTTGCTGATGCAGATCCAACTCCTTCACAAGTGTCACCTCAAGAAGCATTTAATTTTCTTGAAAAGGAATTGTTGGAATCTGTAGATAAATTATCTGAAAGTAAGGGACCTGATACGTATGGGAAGGTTAATAAATGGGTTGGATATACAATCTTGACTGATTTATATTTAAATTCCGAGAGAATTACAGGAGTACCAAAGTGGCAAGAGGCTGCGAATGCTGCAAACGTGGTAATCAATAACGGCGGCTATTCGTTGACATCAGGATACTTTGCAAACTTCCGTGAAAGAAATGAAAGCTCGACAGAGAATATTTTTATAATTCCCTTTGAAAGAAATATTTTTAATGGTTTTGTTGTAAGAATGCAAGCATTGCATCAATCTGCTACAGGAACCTTTGATCTGACTTCAGCACCATGGGGTGGTTATGCTTTTCAAACAGAATTTTATGAATCATTTGAAGATAACGATAATAGAAAAGGAATGTTCATAGTTGGTCAACAATATACTTCAAAAGCTGGCCCTAATTGGTCAGACACTGCTGGGTTCAATTATGCCAATCCTTCAGATGAATATATTCTTTCAAATTGTATTGAGGATTTTGATAATTATGGAGGATTTCAAGATCAGCTCGTTGGTGGGTGTGATATTTTTATAACTCCTGATTACAAAGAAATTGATGGTAGATATCCATATAGACATGGACCTAGATATGGAAAATATGAATTGAGAACAGGTGAGGATATTGATATCAGTAACGATTTTCCAATTTACAGACTTGCTGGTGTTTTATTGGCTAGGGCTGAAGCCTTATGGAGACTAGATAATAGTAATGCTGAATCACTTGTTTTGGTAAATCAGATTAGAGCTAGGGCAGGATTAGATGCTTTAAGTAGTTTATCTGAAGATGATTTATACCATGAGATTAAAAAAGAATTAGCACTTGAAGGTTTTTCAAGACCAATAACAATTAGATTTGGTCATTGGGAGGATGATTGGTTTTTAAAAGGGAAAGGAAGCCAAAAGGGACAACCCTCTATAAACAAAAATGAAACATTTAGAAGGTTTCACCCAATCCCATTATTTGCTATGCAAGCTAATCCTAATTTGGTACAGAATCCAGGATATTAATATTTTAAGGATATTATCAATGTACTCTCAGTTTTTTAAATATTGTTAGTTTAAGTTTTGAGTAGAAAAGGTTTTCCTAATAACATTTTTGTTATTAGGAAATCTTTTTTTTCAGAGCTTTATTTTGTTAGCCATAGTTATTAAATTTAATATCTATGGGAATAAATCTTAAGTCTTAATGTTACACTTATTAAAAGTCAACCATTTATTTTGTGTTCAATTATTAATTTTATTTAGTCTTTTTTCTTGTAGTTTAAGAAAAAATGATATCAATAATTCTATTTTTAGACTTATTGATCCAAAGTCCCACGGTATTGATTATGTTAATAGACTTTCATACACTGAAGAGTTTAATACTTATACTTTTAGAAGTTTTTACAATGGAGCAGGAGTTGGATTAGCTGATTTCAACAATGATGGTAATTTAGATGTTTTTTTTTCTGGAAACCAAACAGACAATGCGTTTTATCTCGGGGACGGAAATTTTAATTTTAAAGATGTTTCTGAGGTTTCAGGAATAACTAGTCCTAATTCTTGGAGCACAGGAGTAAGTGTTTTAGATATTAATAAAGACGGCCTATTAGATATTTACGTATGTAAAAGTGGTAATCCAAATGATATTAATAGACGAAATGAGCTTTTTATCAACATTGGCATAGATGATAATGGTATTCCTAGATTTATCGAACAAGCAGATAAATATGGAATTGATATACTTGGGTATTCTATCCATGCACAATTTTTTGACTATGATTTAGATGGAGATCTAGACATGTATCTTTCTAATAATTCAATCAAACCTTCAGAAAATATTATGGATGTAAAAAAAGGATTAAGAGAGGATAAGGACGATGAAGGAGGTGATTTATTGTATCGAAATGATAATGGCTTTTTCATTGATGTAACAGAAAAATCAGGAATTTATACAAGTTCAATTGGGTTTGGTCTGGGCGTTTCTATCTCTGATATAAATCAAGATGGTTGGCCAGATATTTATGTAGCAAATGATTTTTTTGAGAAGGACTATTTGTATTTAAATAATAAAGATGGAACATTTGATGAATCAAGTGAAGATTTTTTTGGAGAGCTAAGTTTAGGATCAATGGGTGTAGATATTGTTGATATGAATCACGATGGATACCCCGAAATTTTTGTGACCGAAATGCTTCCTAGGATTGAAGCAAGATTAAAGACTAAATCAGCTTTTGATGATTGGGATAAATATATTTTAAAGGAGAAAAACGGTTATCACAGACAGTTCCCAAGAAATATGTTTCAATTAAATAATTCTTTAGGGCCAAATGGTAAAGTTTCATTTAGTGATATTTCAAGGTTTTCTGATGTAAGTGCTACTGATTGGAGTTGGGGAGTTCAGATGGTAGATTTTGATTTAGATGGTAAAAATGAAATTTTTGTGACTAATGGGATTGCTAAAGACCTTTTAGATCAAGACTATATAGACTTTTATAATGACCCTTCATCAGTTAGACAAATATTTCGAAATAAAGGTGAAGTTATAAAAGAACTAATTGACAATATCCCATCACAACCAATAGCAAATCATATGTTTTCACAAACAAGTTATTTGAAATACAAAGATATTTCTAAAGAATGGGGTATGGATCAATTAGGTTTTTCTAATGGCGCTTCCTATGGTGATATTGATAATGATGGAGATCTTGATTTGATTGTTAATAACATAAATAGTGAACCCTTTATTTATAGAAATGATACTAATTTAATTCAACAAAAAAATAATTATTTATCTATTGAAGCTATTAATAAATATGGAACATCTGCAATAGGGTCAAAAATAATTCTCCAAGTTGGAGATAAAAAATATTTTAAAGAGCTATTTGTAATGAGAGGATCAATGTCATTTGTAGATTCAAGAGTAAATTTTGGATTAGGAAAAGAGTTTATTATCGATACTTTGACAATTATTTGGCCTGATAAAAAAAGAACAATAAAAACAAATATAAAAGCCAATCAATTTTTATCCTTTTCACAGGAAGATGGTATTTTATCTAAAAGAAACAATTTTAAGGAAAAGCCAAAACAAATTTTTAAAGATGTCACTAGTGAAGTAAAATTAAATTATAAACACAATGAGAATAATTTTGTTGACTTTGATAGGGAACGTCTTTTATATCACATGAAATCAAATGAAGGCCCTAAGATAGCTGTAGCAGATGTTAACGGTGACGGTATGGAAGACTTTTATATTGGTGGAGCTAAAAATAGTCCAGGAAGCTTATTTATTCAAAATAAAATCGGATTTTACTTGTCAGATAATAATGTATTCATTGATGATAAAGCATCTGAAGACACAGGTGTTCTTTTTTTTGATGCCGATATGGATAATGATATGGATCTAGTTGTTTGTAGTGGAGGGATGGCTTTTTCTAAAAATTCATTTGCACTTTTCGATCGCTTGTATTTAAATGATGGAAATGGAAGATTTACAAAATCTAATCAACTTTTACCTAATAATATCCCTACATGTACTTCTACAGTGGTTAATTTAGATTATGATAATGATGGAGACCAAGATCTTTTTTTTGGAGGTAGAATGGTGATATCCGAATATGGTATTCCTGCTTCTAGTTCAATTTTAGAAAATAAAGGAGATGGAATATTCGAAGATGTAACTGATAAAATTGCCCCTGAATTAAAAAAACTAGGAATGGTGACAGATGCTATAAATTTGGATTATGACCTTGATGGTGACCAAGATTTGGTTATTGTAGGAGAATGGATGCCTATTACCTTGTTTTCTTACGACAAAGGTAAATTTCACAACGTCACTTCTAGTTTGGGTATAAAAGATTCTAATGGCTTTTGGAATACTATTGAAAAAGCTGACTTAAATGGAGATGGTTTTGAGGACTTATTAGTGGGAAATTTAGGCGAGAATTCATTTTTTAAAGCATCAAATAATAAACCTCTGGAAATGTTTATAAATGATTTTGATAATAATGGGAAGGTTGAACAGATTATATCTGTCTACAATGGTAAAAAGGCCTTTCCGGTTTCACAAAAAAAGGAAATTACTTCCCAGTTACCCTTCTTGCTTAAAAAATATTTAAAACATAAGGATTATAAACAGCAAACAGTAACAGACATTTTTGGAAATGAAGAATTGAAAGATGCAATTGTTTTAAATATCACAAATTGTTCTTCTTCAATTTTATGGAATAATCAAAGCGGTAAATTTACCCCAGAAAAATTATCCGATGAAGCTCAGTTTTCTCCAGTTTATGCATCTCTTTTAAATGATTTCAATGATGATAAAAAAATTGATATCATAATTGGTGGTAATCAATTTAGGGCAAAACCTCAGACAGGTATTTATGCAGGAAGCTTTGGAACGGTATATGAAAACCATGATAATAAAGGGTTTAAGGCTTTGAAATCTAAAGAATCAGGAATTTTTTTTAAAGGAGAAACAAGAGATATTAAAGAAATTGAAGTAGGAAATAAAAAACATATTTTGGTTTCAACTAATAATGGAATATTAAAACTTTATAGTGTAAATAATGAAGATTAGGTACTTAAATTTTTTGATATTAATTGTTATATCTGTCGGAGTTTTGAATCTATATTCATGTGAGTCTATTATTAACAAGAAAATAAACGATAATTTCTTAAAAGAGGAATTATGTAAAACTAAAAGATATGATAGTATTATTTACGGGGTAAAACTTGGCATGACTTATGATGATTTTTATTACTATATGTGGAAAGAGAATATTGATGGAATATTTTTTCCTTCAAGAGGAGGATCAATGGTTAAAACAAATTTAAATGAAGGGTTTAAATATCCAGTACAATTTGAATTTTTTCCCAACAATATTGAGGGAAAGTTTATACCGATTAAAGAATATAAAGCATTTGTTAGTTATCAAACCTATTCAATGTACAATAAAGAGATGTCCCTAGATAATTTGTTGGATCAAACATTAAATTATTTTGAAGAGGGATACAAGGGGAACAAGTTTTTTAAAATTCCAAATAATGAGGATATTTTCGTTAAATATAATTACATCAAAATTGATTGTAATAGAAAGATTTCAATAGTGCCATCCTCAGCCTTGAATCAATTGAATATTTTTTTCGAAGACTTAAAACCAACAGAAAAAAAAGATGACTAATAAAAAGAGTTTGATTATATCTGATTTTATTTTTTTTAAAAGTTTTTAATCATATGATGAATTAGTTTATAAAGAAATGAATATATGATAGTTAATAAAAGTATTTATTTTTTCTATTTAATGCTGTTAATTCTATTAGTTTCTTGCGAAAGAACTAGTGAAAATGGTAAAGTAATTTTTGAATTATTAAGTGTTGAAAAAACAAGAATTGATTTTGAAAATACACTTAAATATTCAGACGAATTTAATATTTATAAATACAGAAATTTTTACAATGGTGGTGGTGTAGGCCTTGGGGATGTAAATAATGACGGATTACTAGATATTTATTTTACTGCTAATCAATTGCCCAACAGACTTTATATTAACAAAGGAAATTTTGTATTTGAGGATGTAACAAAAATAGCTAAAATTGGAGGGAATAGAGCTTGGTCAACCGGGGTTTCTATGGTAGATATTAATTCTGACGGTTGGCTGGATATATATGTCTGTAATTCTGGAGACATAAAAGGGGATAATAAACAAAATGAATTTTTTATAAATAATGGCGATGGAACATTTTCTGAAAAAGCAGAAGAGATGGGTCTAGCAGATACTGGTTTTTCTACCCACGCAAGTTTTTTTGACTATGATAAAGATGGGGACTTAGATTTGTATTTACTAAATAATTCTTATACAGCCATTGGCAGTTTTAACCTTCGAAATAATAAACGAGAAATTAGGGATAAAAAAGGAGGTGACAAACTATTTCGAAATGATGGTGGTAAATTTATTGATGTTAGTGATCAAGCAGGAATCTATGGTAGTGAAATAGGTTTTGGACTTGGAGTCTCAGTCGCAGATATTAATAAGGATGGTTGGCTTGACCTTTATGTAAGCAACGATTTTTTTGAGAGGGACTATATATATATGAATAATAGAGATGGGACTTTTTCAGAAGAATTGGAAAATCAAATGCGATCTATTAGCGTTGCATCAATGGGATCCGATATAGCTGATTTAACAGGAGACGGCTACCCAGAAATTTTTGTTACTGAAATGCTTCCAAGGGATGATGATAGATACAAAACAACAATGACTTTTGAAAATTGGGATAAATATCAATATAACTTGAAAAATGGATATTACCATCAATTTACAAGAAATATGCTTCATAAAAATAATGGGATTTCTTTCGGAAATAAATTAACATTTAGTGAAGTAGGTCGATTAGCTGGTATTGAGGCTACAGACTGGAGCTGGAGTGCTCTTATAACGGATTTCGATAATGACGGCCACAAAGACTTATATGTTGCAAATGGTTTGGCTCAAGACATTCTTGATCAAGATTATCTGAATTTTATTGCTGATGAAGAAATTACAAAAATGATTGTGACCAAAAATGGTGTTGATTATAAAAAACTCATCGATATAATCCCTGTAAGAAGAATATCAAATTACGTCTACGCGGGAGATTCAAATCTTGGGTTTAAAGATGTAACTGACATTTGGGGTATGGATACCCCTAGTCATTCAAATGGTGCTGCCTATGGAGATTTGGATAATGATGGAGATTTAGATTTAATCGTCAATAATGTCAATATGCCTCCATTCATATATAAAAATAAATCCAGAGAATTAACAAAGGAAAATAACTTTATAAAAGTTAAGTTAAAAGGAGAAAAGATGAATTTGAATGCTATAGGGGCTAAGGTAACTATTAGATCAAATAAACAAATCTTTTATTTGGAACAGTCTCCCAATAGAGGCTTCCAATCCTCTGTTGATAACATAATGCATTTTGGTTTGGGACAAATATCCAATATTGATTCTTTAATTGTTGATTGGTATTATGGGAAAAGAACTGTTTTGACAGATATTTCTGTTAATAAGACATTAGTTATAAATGAAACTGAAGCAGAAAAACTTGATGCTAAAAAACAAATAAAAAATCAGAAACCATCAATTTTTAAAAATATATCAGAATTAATTAATATTGATTATAAGCATGTTGAAAACACCTATGTAGATTTTGACAGAGACCGCTTATTGTATCATATGAAATCAACTGAGGGCCCTAAAATAGCACTTGGAGATGTTGATAATGATGGAAATATTGATTTTTATATAGGAGGCGCTAAGGGTAATTCAGGAAAACTTTTTATACATGTGAGTCAAAATAAATTTAAGGTTTCAAACCAAGATATTTTCGAAAAGGACAGGGAAAGTGAAGATACACAAGTTGTTTTCTTTGATGCTGATAATGATAGTGATTTAGATTTGTATGTTTCGAGCGGTGGTAATGAGTTTTCTGAAAATTCATACGCACTGATCGATAGACTTTATATAAATGATGGTTATGGGGGGTTTTCAAGGTCATCACAACTGCTTCCAACTGAAAAACCAGAAAGCACATCAGTTGTTATACCTAACGATTTTGATAAAGATGGAGATTTAGACTTATTTGTAGGAATTAGATTAAAACCAGGACTCATAGGAGTTCCACAAAATGGATATATTCTTGAAAATAATGGTAAGGGAGTGTTTAAAAACATAACATTAAAAGTAGCACCAGAAATGATTGGTCTTGGAATGATAACTGATGCTGAATGGGTTGATTTTGATAATGATAATGACTCTGATCTCCTTGTAGTAGGGGAATGGATGGGGATAAAGATTTTTGAGAATAATGACTCATCTTTTATTGAAATTTCGAAAAGTGTTGGATTTGAAAATACTTCAGGTTGGTGGAACCAAATTATTTCTTCAGATATAGACAAAGATGGAGACATTGATTTGATTGTTGGTAACCATGGACTAAATTCACGATTCAAGGCTAGTGTTGAAGAACCAATTTCATGCTATGTGAACGATTTTGATAATAATGGGACTGCTGAACAGATCATTAGTAATTTCAATCAGGGCAAATCATATCCCTTGGTATTACGTCATGATTTGATTAAGCAACTTCCACATCTCAAAAAAAAATACTTAAACTATGCTCAATATAAAGGACAAGCCATTAAAGATATTTTTACAGAGGAAGAGCTTGTTGGTTCAATAGTTCACAAGGTTAATATGCTTGAAAGTGTAATACTCCTAAATAAAGGTGATGGATCTTTTAATATTCAACCACTACCTAAAGAATCACAATTTGCTCCTATATATGCAATCACTGCATCTGACTTTGATAAAGATGGGAATATAGATTTAATTTTAGGAGGTAATTTATACAATGTAAAACCCGAGGTTGGAAGATATGATGCTAGTTATGGTCACTTTTTAAAAGGTTTGGGTAATGGAAATTTTGTTATTACTAAAATGAACGAAAGTGGATTAATCCTAGATGGTGAAATTAGAGATTTTAAGTTTTTAAACTATGGTGATAATGATCTACTAATGATTGCAAGGAATAATTCAACTATGGAATTTTATGAATATTAATTTTATAATATAATTAATGAGGATATTAAGAAAAAATTTTAAAATAGCCATGTATATAGTTTTGACTTGTACACTTTTTAATTCATGCGATTTTGATTTAAAATTTAAGAGCAATAAAAATCATCTATACAAGCTTAAATCCCCTAAGGAAACCAATATAAATTTTTCGAATAAAATTTTAGAAACAGAGGAATTTAGTGTACTTGGATATAATAATATGTATATGGGGGGAGGAGTTTCAATTGGCGATATTAACAATGACGAACTTCCAGATATTTTTTTAACTGCTAAT
>CESO01021321.1_pt1 | contig 14108 bp, 12 predicted proteins | sample 356341 | NCBI WGS metagenome assembly CESO01 (sample SAMEA2621812, study PRJEB7988) | marine metagenome | biome: marine biome (ENVO:00000447); feature: deep chlorophyll maximum layer (ENVO:xxxxxxxx); material: "saline water (ENVO:00002010), including plankton (ENVO:xxxxxxxx)" | depth 35 m
ACGGCCCATCCCGTAATCATGAATCGGATGGGCCGCCAGTGGAATGACATGGATCGGTGGTTCTTCATAGGGATGGGCGGCTCGCAGGGCTGCGATGACACCGGCCAGTACCGTATCCGAACACGCCATCATCAATCGCTGCTCGGTGACATGCTGCAGCTTGCCGGACTCGCCGCTGGTCGGGGAGGTGGAATCACCACCGTAGAAGGTGCCCTGGTTCTCGATGGAGGTCGAGCAGTGCGAGTAGTCGCCGATGACACCAGCACCTGCCGCGGCCATGGCCATACGGACGGCTTCGAGCTTCTCGGGTGGTACATAGGTGACGAGCTTGTTGTCTTCGCCTGGACGATGGGCCATCGCATGTTCCAGCGGCAAGGATTCGCCGGTACCGATGTTGGATGCCAACCAGTCAGTCATTCCATCGGGACTGGCATCGATCGCCGTATGTGGCGAGTACACGCTGATGCCCGCACTGATCAGACCAAGCAGAATTCGGGAGATCTCGCTGGAGTCGTCAAGTCGCTTCAACGGCTCGAAGATGAGCGGATGGTAGGCGAGCACGGCATCGACATCGTTCGCCACCGCCTCGGCCAGGACATCACGAGTGAGATCGATCGTCAACATGATCTTGCCGCAGGGGGCGGTACGTTGGCCGACCAGCAGCCCGACGTTGTCCCAATCAGCGGCGTGAGAGGTAGGTGCGAGGCGTTCCATCGCCTGACAGAGATCGTTAACAGTGCTCATATAAGGAGGCTACCGCGCCGAAAGAGCCTGTGCGATGCTAAGAAATGCGAGTTCACCGGTGCTAGAATGGAGATATTCCAACCAGGAGAACACGCCATGGCCATCAGAGGCTTCAATCTGAACGAATCCAGCAATCCCGCCCTCAAGCACAAGGAAGTCTTCGCCCCCATATCGGGAGTGGAAACCGCCTCGATCAACGGGGTGGTGAACAAGACGGCTCTCCTCACGGCCATGGCCCTCATCGGTGGTGTCGTTGGTGTATCGATTGCCCAGCGAATCGCCTTGAGCCAGGGAATGCTCATTGGATGGTCACTTGGAACCGCTGTTGTGACCTTGATACTGTATTTTTCCGCTGTTCGAAATCCAATGCGAGCAGTCGTGCTTGCTCCCATCTACGCGGTGATCCAGGGCAGCTTCCTCGGTGTGATCACCATGCTCATCGATCGATGGCTCGCCAGCAGTGGCTACGCCGTCGCGGGAGGAGTTGCACTCCAGGCGTTCGTGATAACGATGGCGATCCTCCTCTCGATGCTGACGCTCTACTACTTCCGAATACTCCAGGCGACTCCCATGTTCCAACGGGTCGTCTTCACAATGGTTCTGGGTATCTTCATCGCCTACGCCGCATCGTTCGTCCTTTGGATCTTCGGTGTCTACGTACCGTTCATCTCCGTCTTCACGACCCCCACGGAAGGCCCTGGAATGTGGATAGGACTGGCCATCAACGTGTTCGTCCTGCTGGTCGCCTCCTTGATGCTCATCATCGACTTCAAGATGATCGAGGACCATGTCAAGGCGGGATCGCCCAAGCGAATCGAATGGTTCCTGGGCTTCTGTCTTCTGGTGACACTTGCCTGGATCTACTATGAGGCCGTTCAGCTCAGTGCCCGAGTGGCCATTCTGGCCGGCGGACGCGAATAGATCCCATGACGCTAGAATGTGGGACTGTGCTCAGCCCGATCCCGGAAATCCTGGAGGACCTCAAGGCCGGTCGAATGATCGTCCTGGTCGATGATGAACGTCGCGAGAACGAAGGGGACTTCGTCTGCGCCGCCGAATTCGTTGACATCGAGACGGTCAACTTCATGACCCGAATCGGTGGTGGCTATCTGTGCGTCGCCATGGACAACACCGATTGTGAACGACTTGAACTTCATCCACAGGTCTCGACGAATACCTCCGTTCGAGGAACACCGTTGACGATCAGTGTCGATGGCAGTCCCAAACATGGTGTGAGCACCGGTATCTCAGCCAACGATCGGGCAACCACCATCCAGTTGCTCGCCAGCGCGGACAGCACACCAGACGATTTCGTCAAGCCAGGTCACCTGAACCCCCTCCATGCAAGAGAAGGCGGCGTACTGGCTCGCACCGGACAGACCGAGGGATCGGTCGACCTGTGTCGAATGGCCGGACTTCGACCCGCGGCCGCCATCATCGAGATCGTCAAACCCGATGGTGAAATGGCTCGAATGCCCGATCTCGAGGAGATCTGCAAGGAGCATGGGCTCAAGATGTGCAGTGTCGAGCAGGTCATCGAACAGAGACTGGTCCACGAGACACTCATCACTCGATCGACACCCGAGTCAGGAACTCCAGTCAATACCCCCTGGGGAACCTTCAACCTGATCGTGTTCAACAGCACCATCGACGCACAGCCCCATCTGGCACTCACGCTCGGTGATGTCGGGCAACTCGATGGACGAGGCAATGTGATCGAGATCGACGATCCCGTGATGGTGCGAGTGCATCGTCGCGATGTGCTGGGCGACATCTTCCATGCCGGAGAGAACCCCAGTGGTGATCTCCTCCAGGCCTCCATGAAGGCCATCCAGAAGGAAGGTCGAGGCGCCCTCGTGTATCTCAGACCCGAACACATGGGTGACGATCTCACCGGACGCATCCACAAGATTCAACGACCGGATGACGATGATCCCAATCGCCCCGATCTCACACGTGGCGATGGCGTGGCAGGCCGAGCCCAACCGATGGATACGCGGAATCTGGGAATCGGCAGTCAGCTCCTGAGGGAACTCGGTCTCACCAAGCTTCGACTATTGGTCAGTCGTGCACGCGACTATCCCGCACTGCACGGTTTCGGTCTTGAAATCACCGAGCAGGTCGAAATCGGTTCATCCGATTCCTGATTTCATTTCGTCAATCGGATGACTGGTTGCTTCCGTTGGATCTGATCAGTTCAGCGAGGGCGTTCTGTGCATCGGACTGCCTGTGCATCTCACCCAATGCATCCATGACGACCCAGGTCGCGGCATTGCGGACACTCAGGTACAGACTCTCGTCCTTCATCATCGGGGAGAGCATCTCCACCCGAGCCTCCGGTTCCAGATGCTGTCGCGCCATCCAGACCGAGAACACGGCGATGGACTCCCGCTCGCTGAGCGCATTGGCCATATGACCGGCCATTTCGATCTTATGGACGAAATCGGAGGCCATGCCGAAGAACGGGTCATCATGATCGTTGTCGTGCCCCTCTTCGTCCATGTGCCGTATCTCTTGATGGATGTGCTCGATCTCGCGCCTGACGTCCTCACGCTCCCGATCATCCATCTCGTCGTGATGCCGATCGAGATGCTCCTCGAGCTCGTGGGCATGACGCATCATCTCCTCCATGTGGGCATGATGATCATCTTCCCGATGCCCTTCGTCATCACCATGGAATGAATCCACCTGATGTCGAAGGTGTTGCAGTTCCTCCATCATCTGGAATTGATTGTGGAACAACTCCTCGAGCTGATCGGAATTGCGGTGCATGGACATCCCCGGAGCCGGCATGCCCATGGCGAATCCAGGCATGGCTCCAGTGGCGCCCATCACCACGCCGGGCGGCAGTTGACCGGCATTCATCATGATCATGTCACCTGGCATGTTGTGCTGGCCACCGTTGCCGTTGTGGTAGCTGCGGGAGAACTCACGAAGACCGTGCTCGTCCTCCATGATCATCTGGATGTCGACATTACTGCTGAATTCACCATGATCATCCTGATGACCGGACATCATGTCATTCATGTCGATGACGATGTGACCCTTCATCTTTCCATCGGTCAGATCACCGAGATCGAATTCCATCACGCCATCGTGTTCCGCTTCGTCATCATCGTGCTCATCATCGTGCTCATCATGTACCTGCATGGACATGCCGATCACCATCTCACCCATGTTCCCCAGCGAGATGCGACTGACACCTTCCTGTCCGTCCGCCATTTTTGCGATGGCACGCAGCATCTCCGGCGAGAGTTCGTCACCGGCACTGTTGAACATCACCACATGATCCGACTCCTGTTGAGTCTGGTGCTGATCACCGGCTGCAGCAAACAGGGAAGCGCAGACAAGTGTGGCGAGTGTTGCAGGAAGAGCGATATGCATGGCGGTTGACCTCATGAATGAGTTGAGCAATTAAAATTCGTGCCTGAATGATAATCAAGTCTCGAAGAACCGGTTCCGTCGATCTCGAATCGACACAACACTACGCCTGAGGGAGCTTCTCGATACCGATGAGCGAGACCTGCGTGGCCGTGGTCTCCAGGGCGGTCAATCGAACATTCTCCGAATCCCATGAATCGCCCTGATCGGGTACTCGGCCCAGACATGCCATCAGATAACCTCCGACGGTGTCGTATTCCTCGTCCTCGGGAAGATTCAGTTCCAACGCCTCGTTGAGATCATCGACATGGAAACGACCGTCGACCTCGTAGCTGCCATTGGCCGTTGAACGCAGTTCCGGTTCCTCCTCGACATCACCCTCGTGCTCGTCCTTGATCTCACCGACGATCTCCTCGAGGACATCCTCGATGGTCACCAGGCCGGCCGTTCCTCCATATTCATCGACGACGATGGCCATGTGGACTTCGCTCTGCTGGAAGTCGGCCAGAAGATCGGCGACGACCTTCGTCTCGGGAACGACGATGGGCGATCTCAGCAGCGGTTGGAGTCGGAATGTGGCGGGATCCTCGCCCAGAAACGGAACCAGATCCTTGACGTACAGAATGCCCGCGATGTGGTCGAGATCCTCTTCGTAGACCGGAATCCTGGAATGACCTTCCTGACCGATGAATGCCTTGATCTCCGAAAGGTCGTCCGTCTTCTCGATACCCTCGATATCGGTCCGAGGCGTCATGACCTCTCCGACATCCGTACTGGTGAATTCCACCACGTTCTCGATCATCTCGGCTGTCGTCTCTCCAAGGCCGCCATCTCGCTGTGATTGCTCGACGCTTCGAAGCAGTTCGACTTCGGCCTCGGATTGTTCGTTGTTCCTGACCAGATTGGCACCACTGAGTCGCTTGATGACCTCGTCGATGAAACGAGCCAGCAGACCCGGCAGGAAGCCCAGATCGGCACAGAGCTTCAGCAACGGCATCGCAAGCGTGACGATGGGATGGGCGGACCACTTGGAAATCGCCGCCGCCAGCACGCTGGTGAGGATCCAGATGATTCCGATGCCGGTACCCGCTCCGATGAAGAAGCCCGTTGACGAGAAGTTCTCGCCCGGCATGCCCGACATGTCCAGTGTCCAAAGACACAGGAACGTGATCGAAGCCGCGACTCTGAGCAGGGCAATGCAGATGATCACCGCCGGCAGGCGTGCTTCGATGTGGTCCCAGCGATGTCGTTGACCTCTGGCATCCAATGCCCGCTCAACCGAACCTCTGGAACCATTGCGGAGCGACAGCTCGATGGCGGCCATCCAGGTCGCGAACAACGCCGCCAACAGCGGAAGAAACCATACGAGGAAACCACTCATGAATCATCTCCGGTGTCGTAGACGGCACCCCAGCCGATGCTTCTCAGAAGACGGTCCTCCTCCATGTGCATGGCGGTCGATGCCGTTTCATCGATATCGTCGAATCCACAGCAATGCAACAGACCATGGACGACATAGAGAAGGAGTTCGTCGACGGGTTCGTGACTCCGCTCGACGGCTTGCCTCATGGCTTCATCGAGACAGATGGCGATGTCGACTCTCAGGGGTGAATCCGATGAGTCACTCAGATCGAAGGTGACGACATCCGTCGTCGTGGACGTCTGCTTCCACTGGGCGTGCAGTTGAGACATCCGGTCATCCCGGACTATGCAGATACCGACTCGATCGATCTCCCGATCCAGCAGTGGAAGAATATTCACAACGGCATGGTGGAGACGATCCGCCTCATCGGCTGACAGATCGCCACGCTCCAAGTCGAGATCGGCTGATGGATGGCACATGAAGCGATCCATCCCGGGTTCGGGAGGGGTATCGCTGCTTGTAGACGAGCCAGGTTCATCCGGTTCACTGCCAGTGGAATCCGTGGCGCTCTTTACGGTTGTATTCATCTTCTGATGAGTCTCCAGGGGCCTTCGAATGACTGCCCCGACAAGACAGAGATTACGGCTTATGGAAGCCGGAATCCAGAGAATTGGTCAGGAGCCACGGTGAATCGGGCCTACAGGCATCGATAAGGGGTTCAAGCAGGTACCAGCAGACGCGATTCAAATTCCTCTCGGAACTTGTTGACGACGGTTCGGGCAGCCCAGTTGTTTCCATCGGCCAGTCCACAGATCGTCGTGCCGGGAATGATTCCCATCGATCCGGCGATTTCCAGAATCATGTCCAGATCGGCCGGCATGGCCTCGCCTCTCTCGAGCCTGAGCAGCAGTTTGTACAACCACTGCGCACCTTCGCGACAGGGAGTGCACTGTCCACATGATTCGTTCTTGAAGAAGCGTGCCACATTCCTGGCCACCATCACCATGTCCGTACTCTCATCGAAGATCGCCGGACAGGCCGTACCCAGTCCCATGAGGTCGTATTTCTTGCCGATGTCGAAGTCCAGTTCGGCGCCATACTGGTCCGTACCGAGGACACCCATGCTGACACCACCGGGGATGCACGCCTTGAATGCGCGACCTCCACGGATGCCCTGACAGTAGTCGTCGCTCTCCACCAGATCGCGGATCGACACACCGAGTCCGACTTCGTAGACGCCGGGACGTTCAACATGACCGGAGACGCCTACCAGCTTGGTTCCATAGCTTGGTGGACCACCAATGGAGGATTCGACACCGATGGACTTCCACCAGTCGACACCCCGTTGAAGGATGGGTGGAACGGCTGCAAGCGTCTCGACGTTGTTGACGATGGTTGGACGACCGAACAGACCCTTGACCGCTGGAAACGGCGGCTTGATACGAGGCCATCCACGCTTGCCTTCGATGGCTTCCAGAAGACCGGTTTCCTCGCCACAGATGTAGGCGCCCGCTCCGCGATGCACATGGCAGTCGACGGCGAACTTGACGGTGCCGTCCATCAATCCCTGGGATCCGAAGATCTTGGCCTCGTAGGCTTCCTTGATGGCCGCTTCCATGACTTCAGCCTGGTGGTGGTATTCACCTCGGATGAAGAAGAAGGCCGTATCGAGTTCACACGCCCAGCAGGCGATGGCGATCCCCTCGAGAATCAGGTGCGGATCGAAGTCGACGAGCAGACGGTCCTTGAAGGTCCCCGGCTCCGCCTCATCACAGTTGATGGCCAGATAGCGTCTGCCGCCATCGGGGGCAGGAAGGAACGACCATTTCATTCCGCAGGGGAAACCGGCACCACCACGACCTCGAAGCATCGAATCCTTGACGATATCGATGATCTCGCCGCGTTCCATGCTGATGGCCTGTCGCAGACCCTCGTAACCACCCTTGCGGATGAATTCCTCGTAGTGAACGATGTGACGATCGGCTGGATCCGCCCAAGGCCAGGTCGGTATGCGTTCACAGAGAACCGGTTCCTTCAGGAACATGATGGATCCTCCTTGGTGGTTCCGTGATATTCGACTTCCTCGATCACGGTTCGACGAAGTGTGACATCGCCCTCACGAGTTTCCTCGACGCTCCGGGCGACCTCTTCGGTCCTGGGCGCGTCGACCTTGGTTCGAATTCCCTTGGCTATGTAGCCGGTGAATTCTCCAAGGCATCTCATGATCGATTTTTTCTGGGTACTTTCCGCCATCACGCCCTGCTCAGATCGTCGATGATTCGATCGACGCCCTCGATGGTGAGGTTGTCGTGCCGTCTCTCATTGACCAACGCACATGGCGCCGTGTCACATGATCCTAGGCACTCCATGGCCAACAGTGTGAAACGGCCGTCCGAAGTCGTCTCATGGGGTTCGATGCCCAACTTGTTCCGGACATGATCGAGAATGGCCATGTGACCACAGGCTTCACAGGTCATCGACTGGCAGACACCGATGATGTGCTTGCCGGTGGGTTCCGTGTGGAATTCCTCGTAGAACGTCACGGTATCGAGCACATCGGCCGGTTCGACTTCGAGCAGCGTCGCGATCTCTTCCATCGCCTGCGGGGAAATCCATCCATAACGATGCTGCACATCGTGGCAGATGGGCATCAACGCACCCAGCGAGGTGGCGTATCGTGGCATGAAGATCTCGCGATAGCGCGTCTTCATGTCTTCGTTGAGCCAGGGCTCGTCCCTGCGCTCGATCTGCGTCGTCGCTGATTGTTTTACTTTCCAGGCCATGAAATACCCTGCCAGTCCTGATCAGCGGTCCAGTTCCGCGGCGATGACATTGACGGATCCCAGCACGGCGACGAAGTCCGCCAGCTGATGTCCTTCGAGCATCTTCGCGAAAGCCTGGAAGTTGATGAATGATGGAGGACGCACGCTTACACGCCATGGATCCTTGCCGCCGTTGGCGACGATGAAGAATCCGTACTCTCCGTTGGGTGATTCGATTGCGGAATAGACCTCACCAACCGGTGCGTTCCATCCACGGTTGGTCATGATCAATTCGAAGTGCTGAATGGTCGCCTCGATGGAACCATACACATCTCCCTTTTCGGGAATGTGCATCTTGCCATCCGGGCTGGAGTTGATCGGTCCACTGGGAATGTCATCGATCAGCTGCTTGATGATCAGCGAGCTCTGTCTCATCTCCTCGAGTCGAACGAGATAGCGGCAAAGGCAGTCACCATCGGTGGCCACGGGAATGTCGAACTTGACCGCTTCCGCACCCTGGCCATCCCAGTCGTCCGCGAAGCAGAGATAGGGACTGTCCTTGCGAAGATCCCGACGAACACCAGATGCGCGAGCCAGTGGTCCGGTCAGGGACCATGCCGTCGCCTCCTGTTCCGAGACGACTCCGATGCCCTGGACTCGATCGACGAAGATCCTGTTGCGGTTGAGCAGCGTCTCCATGTCCTTCATGGCCTTGGGAAGGCGTTCATCAAGGAAGTTGTGGACCATCTTCTTGAAGATTTCCTCGTCCGGAATGTCCCGCATGACTCCGCCGACCCGGGTGTAGTCGGGATGGAAACGCTGGCCGGAGAGGAAGTCCATGATGTCGTAGATGAACTCACGCTCGTTGAATCCGTAGAGGAATCCGGTGAAGGCCCCCAGGTCCAGGGCCGCTGCACCAACGCACATCAGATGGCTCTGTATCCGACCAAGTTCCGAAAGAATGGTCCTCAGAACGGTGCACCGAGGTGTCAGGGTGACATCGAAAAGCTTTTCGACGGAGTGGTGCCAGGCGATATCGTTGACGATCGGCGCGATGTAGTCCATGCGCGAGGCGGTACAGACGAACTGGTTGTAGTCCTGATGCTCGGCCAGCTTCTCGAAACCGCTATGGAGATATCCAATGTGCGGCGTCGCCTGAACGACCCGCTCGCCGTCCAGCTCCAGAATGACCCTCAGAGTCGTGTGGGTGGCTGGGTGCTGTGGGCCGAAATTGAGGATCCAACGATCACCGGCGGTCACCTTGCGGTCGAGGTATTCGACCGTCTCGATGTCGATGTCGTAGGCATCGGCGGGTTGGAGGGTGTATGGCATGGGGTTGGTCTTCCGGAAGAACCCCAGTATATGCCACGAGAGCCTCTGAGGGCCCGTTATACCCGGAAGATCGCACCCATCTTCTTGCCAATCAGGACTGATGCGCCCACCAGCGTCACCGTCAGGAGGGCCATGGCCCAGACTCCCATGGCACTGGCGATGTATGGACCATCACCCAGGCGTTCGAAGAGCACATAGATGGCCTTCGTGATGGGATAGTCGCCTTCTCGCTGAGCCAGAATCAGCGAATCGCTGACCTCGAGCATCGCGAAGCTGAAGGCCAGAAGTGCTCCAGCCAGAAGATTGGCCACGATCAATGGAAGAATGATGGTTCGAATGGCTCGCAATCGACCGGCGCCGAGGTTGAGCGCCGCTTCCTCAAGCTCTCCGGAGGTCTGCTCGAGTCCTGCAACCGTTGATCTGACGACGTAGGGCAGCCGCCTGACCGCATAGGCGATCACCAACAGCAGCATGGGATTGGGATCGGCTCCGACCACATCGATGAGGCCCTCCAGCGGGTCGCCTTTACCAAGCGGCCATGAAAGCGACATGGCGACATAGCCGAATGCCATGACAAGTCCCGGGACCGCCAGCGGAAGCATCGAGAGGGCGTCGAGAAGACCTCTGCCGGGGATGGTGGTGCGCACGATCAGATAGCCGATGCAGATTCCAAGAACGATGTCCACGGCAACCGCCAGAACCGAATAGAAAAGACTGTTTCGAATGGAACCGATCGCCAGGTCGTGACCAAGCGCCTGGGAATAGTGTCCCATCGTGAATTCCTGAGGGAATATCGATCGGTACCAGGATCCTTCGACCGACAGGCTGGTGAGCACCACGCTGATGTGCGGCAGAATCGCCAGAAAGATCACGAAGGCGAAGAACCCGAAGACCAGCGTGCTGCCGAACCCGCCAAGACGCTTGGCCGTCGATTGAATGGAGGCCTTGGCATACATCGTGTACGCCTTTCCACCAAACGCGAATTTGCCCAGTACATAGATGCCCACGGCGACCAGCAGCAGAACCGCGGTCAAGGCGTAGGGTTGCCTTGAATCGGCTATTTCCTTGAGACCATTGAAGATCTGTACCGGCGTCACCTCCTGGTAGTCGAACATGAGTGGCGTACCCAGTTCGGTGAACGACCAGATGAAGACGATGGTTGATCCGGCGAACAGGCCCGGTCTGATCAGCGGCAGGATGATCTGACGCAATCTCTGCCACGATGTGGCCCCGAGATTCTCTGCGGCTTCATCCAGAGCGGGATCGAGATTCGCCAACGCAGCAACGGCATTCAGATAGAGAATCGGATACAGGTGCAACGCCTCGATGAACACGATGGCCCAGAAGCCGCCATTGCCGATGAAGTCGACGCCCTCGGTGATGAACCCCATGTCGATCAACCATGCGTTGATCGCGCCTGACTTGCCCAGAAGATGCTGTAGACCGATGGCGCCGACGAAGGGTGGCAGGATCAATGGGACCAGAACGAGCGCATTGAGAAATCCCTTCCCACGGAATTCGTACCGCACGGAACAGATCGCCAGCGGGATGCCGATCAGCAGGCACAGGATCGTCGTGCAGACAGCGATGGACAGGGCGTTGAACAAACCTCGCAGGGTGACGGGATCACGAAACACCTCGATGATGTGATAGAGGGTGAACCCTCCATCCATACCCTCGAATCCAGTGGCGACCACCAGCCAGATCGGCCAGGCCAGGAAGATCCCGAACCCGACCAGCAGGGAGATCATCAGCAGCCACGGAATGGTTTTCGATCGACGCATGGGCCGGATTGTAGAGGGTCAGCGCCTGAACCGGGACCACTGCCTCAGGTCGGCCGATGATCGGATGGGGCCAGTCGGGCTCAGAGGTAGGTCAAGAGCTCGAGCAGGTCGTTCACATCCGTTTCCAGATCGCCATTCAGATCCGAGGAGCAGCCTGTGCAGCTGCCGTACTCGGCCAGAAGCTGGAGCAGATCATCCACCGTGACGCTGCCATCGCCATTGATGTCTCCGGGAACCTCGATCACATCGGGATCGCTGAAGTACCAGGCGATACCGGCACGGGCACTGGAGGCACCGCCCCCATTCTCCAGCTTCAGCTGCAGCTGATACTGGCCAGCGGACAGACCACGGATGTAGAGATGTTCGACATTGTCGACGGTACTGGCACTCCTGACGTTGCCTGACTGGAAGACCTCCGGACCACTGCCGACGATGCTCTGGCCGTCTCCATCGGGATCAAGCCGAACAAGCTCGAGATTGAAGTCCCCGAGGGTCCACGTGGCTCCGAACCCGATTGGAACCTGGCGGTTCCAGGTTGCCACGACCGAGACCTCTTCGACCTCTCCATTGAGCGTGAAGTTCCATGTCCGCATGTTGCCGACCTGACAGAACGACCAATCCCATCCTCGCAACGACGCATCGGGGGTGGTGCCGGGGCTGACGCCGCCCAGAACCTTGCCACCGGACATCACGAGATGGTTTCGATCCACATCGATCTGGCCTGCACCCTGGATATCGTCCAGCGGTCTGACTGCCAGACCACGATTGGCACCAGTGTCCAGAGGTTCATTCGACCACGCGTCGTTTCCGATTGAATACCGGTGATCTGCACCCGTGAGCATGACGGCCTTGACGACTTCAGGACGTTCACCATCGGCGGGGAGTGATGGATCCGAACGTATCTGTTCGACAAGCATGACGGCGCCCGAGGTCACGACAGGAGTGGCGAAACTCGTCAGGCTCGACTTGGCGCAGAGGTGCGGCTTCATGCGGCCACCGCCTTCATAGGAGGGATCGGTATCCGAGTAGTCGTGATTGCCCGAACGCAGACCAACGCTGATGACGTTGAATGCGTGGTCCAGAAGTGCCAGCGTGTCGTTGTCGGGATCGTTGTCGACACCGACGGCCATGATGGTCTCGTCGCGATTGACCGAGTAGTCAAGACGACGAAGAATGATCTGGTCGTTGTTGACGCTGCCGAAGGAACCGATCCAGGAATGATTCCATGTCTTGATTGCACCCGGTGGTGACAACGGGGGAGTCGAGGATGAGAAGTTGGCACGCAGGAAATCGTCCAGACACCATCCGGATGCCTGGTACAGATGGACCGGATCCGCGGCGGGGGTCATGCTTTCGAGCGTTCCGAAATAACGAGTGCCCACATTGTTGGCATGGGAGGAAACGCCCAGGCTCCCGGGACCCTGGTCGATGATCGTATGAGCGGTGAAATTGCCATCGCTCGTGTTCAGACCGTAGTTGTCGCCATCGGGCGCCTCGACCATGGCGATGGACAAGCCATCCCCGTCGGGAACATTCTCGAGTCCGATTCGATCGATCAGACGATTCCAGCCGGCGACCTCGCGAAAATCGGCACTCGCCACCGAGCACGCCAGAAGGCAGATCGATAGTGGTGTGATGTGTCTGATTGTGCCTGAGCTCATCATGTGCGGAGAATCCTCTCGTCTCCCGTGGGATATCTGATCGTACCCCTCGTGGAGCACGAATCAAGAAATTCAAACGTGTATGGGACAGGTCGGAGGGCTATTCGCCATGAACGACCGGTTATCGGGCATCGAAGTCTTCAGGGAGTCGGGTCTGAAGAATCATCCGGGACGGTCGCCAGTGCATTTCCGCTCTTCAGACGTTGTTCGACTTCCGCGAGCAGGCGTCTTTCGGCCGGCTCGTCACGGGTGGTGGGCGTCCAGAACGTTCCGGCATTCTCGTCCCATGCACCGTTGACAGGTACGTGATACGTGTTCGAGTTGCCAATGAAGGTCCAGGTGTTGCGACGTTGCCCGACGGTATGGCCACGCTCCTCGAATACCCATACACGAAGGTCAAGAGGGACCGTATCGGTTGTCAGATCCCATTGTTGATTCGTCGTTCCAAGCAGATCGACGGGTGGGATGTCCTCGCTTTGGGTGCGTGGGGTGAACTCGGAACGCGTGAACTCGAATCTGGCTCGGAAGCGATTCCTCGCCAGCGTGTTGCGAATGGTCTGGTTGAAATCCGCGTTGTTCGAATACCAGGGCTCGAGAACGGAGCCGGCGATGACCGGTTCGGTCTCTATGATGCCGGCTCTACGGTCCAGAAAAGCGGGACGCATGCCGTTCTCACGGGCGACCTGAACCGCGACATCAAAGGCGGTCGGGTACTCCTGAGCCTGAATTGTGATCATTTCCGGACCTTTTCCGCCGGCACAACCCGTGGAGACCACACAAACGGCCATGAGAAGAAATGCCCAAGGATGAATCCAAAAGAGGTTTGAATGCGTATAAAGATGGGTTGATCTGATCACGATAGTCAGTCTACCACCGCTGGTGTCCCCGAGTTGAGCTTCAAAGGGGTCCAGAAGCGGTTTCAGCCATTGACCCACCTCTTTCAGGAGGTAGTCTAAAGGGTCCGTCACAGGTGTCTCAGAGGAGTGTCACACAGATGAAAACAGGATCAATCATCGGGTTGCCATTGGCAGCCTTCCTGATCTTGTCATCAACGTCACTCGGTGATGACCAGATTTCCATT
>CESO01040457.1_pt1 | contig 14106 bp, 13 predicted proteins | sample 356341 | NCBI WGS metagenome assembly CESO01 (sample SAMEA2621812, study PRJEB7988) | marine metagenome | biome: marine biome (ENVO:00000447); feature: deep chlorophyll maximum layer (ENVO:xxxxxxxx); material: "saline water (ENVO:00002010), including plankton (ENVO:xxxxxxxx)" | depth 35 m
CAGCACTTTGCGGTTCTTTATTTAAGAGATACGTCTGCTGATTCATCGACTACTTATGCTAGCCAAGTTGTAGATAACCAAGCAATATCTTATTCATTCCAAACTAATAGAAGTGGAACAACTCTTGTTGATACAGATCTAGGTACGAATGAAGGATATACAGTTACTTATGCTACTGGTCTAACTATTAATGCAAGAGATGGTCAAACTTATACATCTGCTGCGAATGGTGCTACAATTGAAACAGTTGATGATATTAAGGATTACTTAAACGGTCAGACTACTACTGCTGCTGCTGGAACAACTATTACAGCTTCTAGAGCAGGTGGTGAGCAGACTTACTATACAGTTAACTATTTAACTATTTCTGGTTCTGCTGGTGCTGTTGCTACTGCTGGTGCAGCAGGTCAGGTTAATGCTACTTTTGGTTCTAACCTATCAGATGGTTCAGTTACTTTATCACACACATTTGGTGCTGCGTTTACTGAAGCTGATCTTGCAAGTGCGTTAATGGCAGATATTGATGCTACTAACCTTTGGAATGCTGCGTCAGTTACTACTGCAGATGGTAGAGCTAACAGATTTGTAGTTACTGCTAATATTTCTCAAACAGGATATGGTACTGTGGATGTATCTCCATTAGCACCAAACCCACCAAGTTTAACAATTCTTGCATATAACAACGGAAGTACGACTGTTCAATGGTCTCCAAGTTCTTTTGTAGGTGCAGGTAAAACATTTGGTGCTACATACTCAGCAATGGATATGAATGCGGATGCAATTAGAAACTTAAACGGTACAAATACAGGTAGTGCGAGTGGTGTTGTAGATCTTTATGTAGACTCTTCAGCAAAAGCTGGTCTTTCTGTAAGATTGAAAAATACTGGTACTGTTGCATTTGGATCAACTGTAGCAATGGCATTATATAGTGTATCTAGTGCGAGTGCAAGTAATACTGCAATTGTAACAGATAGTACTGTAGCTTCGACTGCAGGTCAAGGTTTATTAGCTGATGGAACTAATATAATTTCATCTTCTTTAAATTCAGCGACTAGTGGTTCTTCTTCTACAGCAACAACTTACTGGGTAGCTTCTTATGCTTCAGTTGGCGATGGTGATCCAACGACTTCTGATCCAACTACAGCTGCTGTAACTTGTGATAGAACATCTTGGTTAGGATAATTTAGAATTATCGTAAACAAAAAATGTTTAATATTAAAACCCCTCCTTTGTGAGGGGTTTTTTTATATTTGTGTATGCTTAATTCTGTTAGAAAATTATATTTTATTTTATTAATTATAGCTCCACTTTCTCCAAGATTAGGAGCAGTGGACAGAGTTGCAGCAGATTGGCTATTTTATGCTTTTGCAGGATTTTTTGGTATAGTCGCAACAGCTTTTTTTAACCATAAAATTTTTGATAGAATAAAGGATAAAAAATTTTTCTACCCATTAGTATTTCATGCAGCTTTATTGTTAATTGCAACTATATCAATAATTTTCGCCTTAAATAAAGTTGAATCTTTTGTTACACTAATTAAGCTATTTATAATTTTTATAAACCTGTATGTCATATATACACTTAGGGTTTATAAAATCAACTTGAATTTTATATTATTCCCTGTGCTTGTTTTGTTTACAATAGAGATAGGTTCATCTCTTTATCCATTATTTATTGACATACTTCCTGTTACAAAATTTGAATTTAATTATACCTCATATCTATTAGGAATTACTGCAAATAGAAATATTACAGCCGCATCTATATTGGTTAAGCTGCCATTAATAATGATTTTACTCAAAGAAAAATCTATGCTTGCTAGATTATTACTCTACGTATTGTTTTTCTTCTGTTTTATAAACATTTTATTCTTAAGTTCTAGAGCTGGGATTCTATCACTTTTATTTATTATTTTCTCAAAATTTATTTTTGATAATTATCAAAATATTAAAAATTTTAATTTAAAGAAGATTTTATCATCAAGTTCATTAGTTTTTATATTTATAGCCTCTTATTTATTTTTTAACTCTAATATTGAAAGTGGAAACCAGGTAAGTTTAAATCAAAGATTGGAATCAATTAATTTGCAAGATGAATCTGCCTCAATCAGAATAAGATTTTATAAACAGGCCTTAACTTATTTCATTCAAAAACCATTTACCCCAATTGGACTTGGAAACTGGAAATTATATTCAATTTATCTTGAGAAAGAAAATATTAGATCATATATTATACCGTATGTTGTTCATAATGATTTCTTGGAAATTTTAGTTGAAACCTCAATTATAGGTGTTTTAAGCTATATTCTATTTTTTATATCATTACTAGTATTATTACATGCCTCCTATAAAAAATTAACAAAGCATAAAAAACAGATTTATCTTTTATTTCTAGCTCTAATAGTTTATTTAATTGATTCTAATTTGAACTTTCCGTTTTACAGGCCTATTATGCAAATTAATTTAGCAGTAATTTCTATTTTAATCCTACACTACTATAAAAAAATTAACATTGATAATGAGTAGAATATTAAATTTTATTTTAGTTTTTCTTATGATTGTTGCTTGTTATGGATTGTCAAGAATGTTTGACTCTTATAGAGAGCAAGTTTTTCTTCTTCAAGCAGTAAACTCTGACGATTATAGTATAGACTCAGATGAGAAGTGGGCTGATATACAAAACTTGGAAGTAGAATTCCCTAATATAAGTGCTACGGCGGTTCCTCTAAAATCTATTCAGGCACAGTTTTACCTTTATAATGATTCTGTAGATAAAGGCATTGAGATTCTTAATAAGAGTATATCTAATAAAGATAACCCTTATATTATGCTTTCTGAAGCTCTGAAAGCTAAGGTGTTTAACACCTATTCAATTATAGACAGTTCATATATATATGCAAGAAAAGCTTTTGAAGGCTTACCCAGAAATCCTTTTCACTACGCTGAGTTAACCAGAGCATTAAAATCTATAAATCAACCAGACAGTATAACTTACTTTTTCAAAAAAATTAAATACCCTTATGATGAAATGGTTTGGCGAGTATATTTAAATACAATGAGGGGAATGCAAAAAAATAAAGATTCAATTTTTCTAATAGAAACAGCTAATGAAGCATTAACTTTCGCAATAAATAAAACAGACCCTAATAATATTACACAAATAGCTGCCTATATGACAATACATGGAGAAAACAATGTATTAAATGCATTAGAAATGGAGGAAGAAGCTGCTGAACTCCTAAATGGGGACAACTTTTTATCTGCAAAGACATTCTACGAGAAACTATTAGAATTAGTTCCCTCTAATGTAATTTACAAAGAAAACTATGCTTTAATTCAGTTTAATCTAAAATTCTTTTCTGATGTTGTAACTTATTTAATGGAAGTTGAAAATCAAGGTCATAACCTGGATGGGATCCAAGAGTTTATGTTAGGAATATCAAATTATAATATAGGAAACAATTCAGAATCATGTAGTAGATTATTAAAGTCTTCACAATTAAATTTTGAGGAAGCTAATAATGCTTATAAAATTTTATGTAATATAAATCCATGACCTATATTTTAATATTTATATCAGCAATAATTCTGAACTTTTTTTTATCAAAGTATTTTATAAAAAAAAATATAGTTGATCATATTAATCATAGATCATCTCACAGTGGGATTGCAACAAGAAGTGGCGGTACAGTCCTTGTCTCTATAGTTTTTATTTATTGTACTACCTTATACTCATATGGACTTCAGCCATTTGATTACTCAATCTTAATACCTATTTTACTATTATATGCAACAGGTCTATATGATGATCTATATAAAGTTAACTATTCATTAAAATTTATTTTTCAAATTATTGTAGCAAAATATCTCATCGATCTTGGTTATGTAATAGACATATTTTCAATTTTTGGAAATGAATTTTATTTTTCAAGACAGATATCCCAAATTGTATCAATTATAGTTTATGTTACAATAATAAACGCATATAATTTTATTGATGGGATTGATTCCAACATACATTTAGAGACTATAAAAAACCTTCTCTTAATTTTATTCTTTTTTGAAATAAACCCATCATTTTTTGAACTAATAATTATTCTTTTGCTAATAATGTTAGCAAACCTGATTTTCAATTTAAAAAGTAAAGAAAAAGTGTTTATGGGAGATTCTGGAAGTTTAATTTTACCTATTCTCTTAATAGTGTTAATGTTTCAATCACCATTTAGTGGTGATCAAAATATAATTAAATATTTATTTTTAATTTTTTTGTATCCAATAACTGATCTGATTAGAGTAGTTATTATTAGATTAAAAAATAAAAAATCTCCATTTTTACCAGATAAAAATCATATTCACCATCTGATTAACAATAAAATAGAATCTCATTTAAAATCATCTATAATTATTTTTTCTATTGTTCTAATTTTACAATTAACACTAATTTTTCTAATATTTTAATTTATAACTATTTTTTAGTACTTTTGGTACTTAATGTTAGAAACTTTAATTACATCTAAAACTAGATTAAGACTTTTAATTAAGTTTTTTGTCTCTCAAGCTAACCATGGTTACTTAAATGGGTTAGCTAATGAAATGGGCGAGTCAACAAACTCTATAAGAAAAGAGCTTAATAGACTTTTTGATGCTGGTTATTTACAGAAAGTAAAAATTAATAATAAAATAGAATATAAAGCAAATATAAATCATCCGATGTTTGATACTTTACAAAAAGTAGTAAGAAAACATCTTGGTATTCAGGATATGATTGAAACAATTCTTGAAAAGATGGGGAAAATTGAAAAAATTATATTAATCGGAGATTATGCAAATGGAATTGATTCTGGAAATATTGAGACTGTTTTAGTTGGTGAAAACCTTAATATGGAATATATAATAAGTATTCAAGAAAAGGTCGAAAAATTAGTTAATAGAAAAATCAGCTTTTATCTAACTAGCAAATTTTTAGGTAAAAAACCATATATAATACTGTATGAAGAATAATGATATGAATTTTATTGAACATGATATAAGACCTTGGGGTGAGTATCATGTTATAATTAATGATACTAATTTTAAAATTAAGCAAATTAAGGTCTTGCCTAATAAAAGGCTATCATATCAGTTTCATAACGGTAGGGCAGAAACTTGGGTTATTATTAAAGGAAATGCTAGAGTAACAATTGAGGATGTTATTAATGATTATTCTGAGGGAGACACTATAGTTATCCCAAAAAGAGCTAAGCACAGAATTCAAAACATCTCTAAAAAAAATCTAGTTTTTATTGAAATTCAAACTGGAGATTATTTTGATGAGGATGATATAATAAGATTAGAAGATGATTATAATAGAATTAAATGAAGAAAAACGCAGTTATTGTTTCAGGATATTTTAATCCAATTCATAAAGGTCACATCGATTACCTAAACCTTGCTAAGTCTAGAGGTGATATACTTATTGTAATTGTAAATAATGACTATCAAAGGGAACTAAAAGGCTCTAAGGAATTCATGAAACAAGATGAAAGGGCTTTAATTATTAAAAACATTAAGTGTGTAGATAATGTTTATATATCTATTGATAAAGACAAAACTGTTATCAAAACAATTAGAGTAATTCATTCTGAAATGGAAAATAAATTTAATTTATTTTTTGCTAATGGAGGAGATCAAAATAATTCAACTATTGCAGAAGTAGATGTTTGTAATGAGTTAAAAATAGGTTTAATAGATAATTTGGGGAATAAAGTTCAATCTTCTTCATGGTTATTAAAATAGAGATTATATGAAAACAATTAATGTTACTTGTATTGGAGCAGGTTATGTAGGCGGCCCATCAATGGCAGTATTTGCTGAAAATTGTCCAGATATAAAATTTACAATAGTTGACAAAAATTCAGAAAAAATAAAAGCCTGGAATGGAGATATCAACAACCTTCCAATTTATGAGCCAGGTCTCAAGGAAATAATAGAAAAAACAAGAGATAAAAACTTATTTTTCTCAACTGATATTGATGAAGCAATATTAAATGCTGAAATAATTTTTATAGCTGTAAATACGCCAACCCTAACTGAAGGTCCAGGAGCTGGATTCGGAGCAGATTTAAGATATATAATTAGTTGTGCAGAGCATATTGCTAAAGTTGCTAAATCAGATAAAATCATTGTAGAGAAGTCTACAGTGCCAATTAAAACAGCCGAAAAACTTACTGAAGTATTGTCTAAGAATAATTCTAAAATTAATTTTGAAATATTATCTAATCCTGAATTCCTTGCTGAAGGAACAGCAATCGAAGACTTAAGAAATCCAGATAGAGTTTTAATTGGAGGTAATAATAGCAAATCAGGTCAAATTGCTGTTAAAACCCTAGTAGATATTTACTCAAATTGGGTTAAAAAAGAAAAAATCATCACGACTAATCTTTGGTCATCGGAGCTATCAAAATTAGCTTCAAATGCAATGCTTGCTCAAAGAATTTCATCTATTAATAGTTTGTCCGCATTATGTGATAAAACCGGGGCCGATATTAATGAAGTATCAAAAGCTATTAGTCTTGATCATAGAATTGGAAAATATTTCTTAAACCCCTCAGTTGGATTTGGAGGAAGTTGCTTTCAAAAAGATATTCTTAATCTAGTATATCTATGTAGGAACTATGGATTAAATGAAGTTGCTGAGTATTGGCATCAAGTTGTTAAAATGAATAATTATCAAAGATCTAGATTTTCAAAAAAAATAATTTCAAAATTAGGAAACAACCTGACAAATAAGACAATAACATTATATGGCTGGTCATTTAAAAAAGACACAAATGATTCAAGAGAGTCTTCATCAATTTATATTGCAATAGATCTATTAAATAAAGGAGCTAAAATAAATGTATATGATCCTCAGACTTCAAATGAAATCATTTTGAGTGATATTAAAGAATACTCTAGTAATCAATCAAACATAATAGACAGAATATCATTCATAGATAATCCTTATAAAGCTGCTAAAAATTCTAGCTGTGTCGGAATACTTACAGAGTGGGATGAATTTAAACTATTGAATTGGAAAAAAATTGAAAAAATTATGATTGATGAAAAATTTATAATTGATGGGCGTTATATGTTAAAAGATATAATTAAAGAAAAAATTACATACTTATGATTAAATTAATTTGTTTTGATTTAGATGGTGTATTGATTGAAGCTAAAAAAATACATTATGATGCTTTAAATGATGCTTTACCCCGAGAATACAAAATATCATGGGAGGAGCACTTAGCTAAATATGACGGATTAAAGACTAATGACAAGCTTAATCTACTTAAAAAAGAAAAAAATCTTAAGCAATCAGAATTTACAAAAATATGGAAAAGCAAACAGATTAATACTTTGTTACAGATTAAAAAAATAAAGAAGTCAGAAGAAATTATTAATGTATTTAAAAAGATTTCACAAGAGTATAAAATTGCTATTTGTTCGAACTCAATTAAACGAACAGTCTTAACTGCTTTGTCAAAGCTTGAAATCATTGAGTATGTTGATTTAATTATTTCTAATGAAGATGTAAATGTTAGTAAGCCTCATCCTGAAATTTACTGGAAGGCAATGTCATTCTTTGGTGTGGTTCCAGAAGAAACAATGATTTATGAGGACTCTCCCGTTGGACTTAAATCTTCATATGATTCAGGAGCTCATGTCAATAGAATTAAATCACCAGAGGACATTAATCTAAAATATATTATTAAATCATTAAAAAATACGAATATGAAAATTAAAACACCTAAGTGGAAGGACAGTAAACTAAACATACTAATTCCAATGGCTGGTGCTGGAACTAGATTCCAGAAAGCTGGCTATACGTTTCCAAAACCTCTAATTGAAATTCACGGAAAACCAATGATCCAATTAGTTGTAGAAAATTTAAATGTTGAAGCAAATTTTATTTTTGTTGTTCAAAAAGAGCATAGGGAAAAATATAACTTAGATTCATTATTAAAAATAATTACTAAAAACCCTAAAATCGTTGAAGTAAACAATTTAACTGAAGGAGCTGCATGTACTGCTTTATTAGCAAAGGAATACATAAATAATGACTCTCCATTGTTTTTTGCAAATTCCGATCAGTTTGTGGAATGGAATTCTAATGAATTTTTTTACAAAATGAATGAAACCTCTTTAGATGGATCAATAGTTACGTTTAAAGCTACACATCCCAAATGGTCTTTTGCAAAAGTTGATAAAAATAATATTGTAACAAAAGTAGCTGAAAAAAATCCAATTTCAGACAATGCAACTGTTGGGTTTTACTATTGGAAATCAGGTTCAGACTTTGTTAAATACGCTGAAAAAATGATTAAAAAAAATGATAGGGTAAATAATGAATTTTATGTTTGCCCAGTATTTAATCATGCAATCAATGATGATAAGCAAATTCTAGCCTATGAGATTGAAAAGATGTTTGGCCTTGGAACTCCTGAAGATTTAAATTATTTCATGAAACATTATGATACTAATTTCTCATAGAGGTAATATTAACGGACCTTCGAAAGATGAAAACAATCCAATTAGAATCGAGGATGTAATTCTTCATGGATATGATGTTGAAATTGATTTACGAATTCTTAATTCTGAATTTTATTTAGGGCATGATACCGAAGATTACAAAGTATCCGAAAAATGGATGTTAAAACATAAGGATAAGCTCTGGATTCATTGTAAAACTATTGATACAATTCAACAAATACATAATAGTAAACTTTTAGGTGATACTAATTATTTTTTTCATTATAATGATAAGTGCACATTAACATCAAAAGGTTTTTTATGGGTTTTTCCTGGATTTCAACCAATACAAAACAGCATTGCAGTTCTACCTGAGCTTAAAGATGATAATATATCAAAGTCAATCGGAATTTGCTCCGACTTTATTAAAAGATATGAAAAATGAAAACTAATTTATCTATCGGAATACCAACATATAATCAAGGGGAGTATCTTCAAGAAACTATAGATTCAATTTTGAATCAGACGATCCTTCCTGATCAAATTGTGATCTCGAATAATCATAGTGATGATATTTTGACAGATCAAATTTTAAAAAAATATTCACGTAATAAGCTATTTAAAATTATTCTCCCTAATAAATTTTTAAAAATGTGTTCCAATTGGAATTTCACAGCATTTAACTGTGACTCAAAATATTTTTCTCTAATTAGCAGTGATGATACTCTTGAAAAAAATTTTGTCGAAGAGTTTGTTAAACACCAAAATTCTAAATTTAAATTCTATAGGTTAAACTTTAATACTATTGATGAAGAAGGTAAAATTCTGAGTACTCAAAGACTAAGATCAGTTCCAAAAATTCAAAATTATCCCAATAATTTTTTAAATCAATTTTATGGTCCAAAAGCAGCTTTTACTGCATTTGCTGTTGAAACAAAACTATTTAAAGAAGTTGGAGGGTACAATGAAAAGTATAATTATTTTGCTGACTGGGAATTTTTAATTAAAATCTCAGATAAAACAGACTTTGTTCATATAAATAAAGTTGTTAGCAATTGGCGAGTTTCGTACAGACCTGGTAATGACTATAAAAGACTTATAGGGGGTGGCCTTGATGATCAAATTAACACTCTTCAGTTTATTTATGAAAAACTATCAAATGGAAAATTTAAAAAGTTCTTATTCTTTTTAAAAATAGCAGTTTCTATTCATATGACTGAATATATCAAAATGCTTAAAGAATCAGATGAATTTGAAAAAAATAAGATTATGAATTTCTTGCTTAAAACAGAAACAAGACTAATTGAAAACAAATTATTATTAGATATATCTAAAGTTCTACTTAGATCATTTGAATTATTATTACGCTTTATAAAGATACATTGAGTCCATCACGAAAAAATTTTATTGCAAATACTATTTCTTTAATTATTAGAACAATTATTGTAATTCTGATAATTCCATTTTATATTAAATTTTTAGGTTCTGAATTATATTCTGATTGGATATTACTTTACTCTTTTCCAGCAATTTTTGAATTAGCAAACTTTGGAATTAACCAGGCTGTAAATAATACTTTCTCAATTTATTTCAATCAAAAAAAAGATAATCCTCAAAGGCTAATAACACATGGAATCTATTTTACCTTATTTATGGGATTACTAATAATACTCTCTTTAAATATTTTATGGGATTTTACTGGGGTATATGATTTTTTAAATTTTTCAATAGTAAGTAATATTGAATCAAAAAAGATCATACTCTTTTTAACATTAAAAGTTTTTTTAGAAATGATTAAAGGGAGCCTTTGTTCGTTTCTATTTGCAAAAAATCAAAATTATATAATTATAATAGTTAATACTGTTCAATATATTTTAGAGATACTATTAATTGTAGTTTTAATCCTTTTTAATAAAACGCTAGTTACAGTTTCTTTATTTTTTATAATTCCAGTAATGCTATCTTGTGTCCTGATATACATTTATAATTTTATAAAGTTTAATTTTCAAATTTTTGAAAAACTTGATATTAGATATTTAAAAATTTTATTTAAACCAAGTTATAGTTTTTCTTTTCTTTCAATTTCTGAGTATATACTTAATCAAGGATTTATAATAATTTTTAAAAAATATTATGACCCACAACAACTGATTATTTTTAATTCAGCAAAAACTCTAACTAATTATATAAAACAAGCTCAAGGGGTTGTTGCATCTTCAGTGTATCCAGTATTCAATGTCTATTTTGGAGAAAATAAGATAAGAGATCTCCAAAAGCTTTTCAGAAAATCTTTTCTCATTACATTATTAGGTAGTTTGTTTTTATGTATAGCCCTATTGTTCTTAGGTGATTTAATTTGGAGAATTTGGATAGGCAATAGTTTAGAATTTAATCCAATTATATTCAACCTTTTGATACTTATTCAGTTGATTGGCTCATTTTGGATAATTTCTTCAAATCTAATTATATCAATAAATCGACATTTTACTTTAGCTAACATCTATCTTATCTCATCCTTATCTTCTGTTCTTGTGTTTTATTTTTATAATTCTAATTTTGATATAGCGTTTGAATATGTGCCTTTATTTTATTTAATTTTTCACTTACCTATGCTTGGATACTCATCTTTAAAAGTTAAATCATTTTTTAAATAAAATAGTATGTGTGGAATACTTCTTCATAAGGGATCAAAAAAAATTTTAGATAAGTTTCATTCTAACTTAGATTCTTTATCACATAGAGGACCTGATAGTATGAATTTTATAGAATTTGATGACACATGCATAGGACATACTAGATTATCGATCATAGATTTGACAAAAATGGGAGATCAGCCTATGGTCTCAAATTGTGAAAATTATATTTTAAGCTTCAACGGTGAGATATATAATTTTATGGAGTTAAAAATAAATTTGCAAAATCTAGGTTATAAATTTAAATCAACAAGTGATTCAGAGGTTCTTCTCTATGGTTTTATCCATTTTAAAGAAAAGGTTTTAGAACTATTAGATGGAATTTTTTCATTTATAATGGTAGATAAAAAAAATGATTTAATTTTTTTTGCTAGAGATAATTTTGGGGTTAAACCATTATACTATTCAGCAATGGAAAGAAATTTAATAATCTCATCAGAATCTAGAGTATTTGAATCAGTATTTACTAAAGATGAATCATCAAAAATTATGTTTTTATCACATGGGTATATTCCAAGTCCTAAAACTATGTATAAAAATGTTTACTCTTTACTGCCAGGTCAATATGGAGTTTTTAAAAATGATAAATTAGAAGTAAAAAACTATTTTAACCTATTGAGTCTGTTTAGAAATAATAAAAATAATTTTGATTCAAATTTGATTTCAAAGTCAGTTAAATCGCAACTGATTTCAGATGCTAAGTTAGGTTGTTTTTTTTCAGGCGGATTAGATTCATCAGTTTTGGCATATGAGGCAAACAAATTAAACGATAAAATAGAAACTTATTCTGTAAACTTTTTAAAACATCATGATGAAAGTAACTTTCAAAAAGCTTTGATCAATTTATATAATATTAAAAACAAAGAACTCAAGCTTTCGTATAAAGATTTTGAAAGTAATATTGACGGTTTCCTGACTGCTATGGATCAACCTACAGTTGATGGTTTTAATACTTTTTTTATTTCAAATTATGTAAAGAAAAATAATAGTAAGGTAGTACTAAGCGGCCTTGGCGCGGATGAGATCTTTTATGGATATCCAAGTCATAGAAATTACCAAAACATTCATGCGCTCAAAAAGATAAAAGCTATTATACCAACAAAATTTTTGCCTAATAAATATCGTAAACTTGAATATCTAAATCTTGATTCTGATTATGGTATTTACCTATCACAAAGAGGAATTTTCTCTCCAACAGAAATATCACAAATACTAGACATTAAGCAACATGATGTGATTGAATATTTAAATCAAAATATAATTGAAGATGAAATCATTAAACACAAAGATCAGATTACTAAAATTTCATATTATGAGATGACAAAATATATGGAGGGTCAACTTCTAAGAGACTCTGATGTATTTGGAATGGCAAATTCAATAGAGATTAGAGTTCCATTTTTAAGCAAAGAACTCGTAGAGGCAGCCCTAAGCATTAATTATAAATACAAGCTTAATAATAATATCAACAAACCTTTATTAGCGCTTAAATACAAAAATATTTTACCCTCAGAAATTTATAAAAGAAAAAAACAGGGATTTGAACTGCCATATAAAAAATGGCTTACGCAAGCAGGAATAATCAAAAATATAATTAATTCTAACAAAAAACTTAGTTTTCTAACTAATGCACATTGGTCAAAAATATGGGCAATGCATGTAATAAAAACTAAATATTAAATGAAAGTTAATTTATTTATAAGAAAACCCTTTGAGCTAGGAAATTTTAGCCTAGAGATTGTTTATAAAGAACTTTATAAAGAATTAAAAAATGATATTGATATTAAAATAATTAGATTACCTTTTCATAATTCGGGTATCTTACAAAGGATGTTTAATATACTATTTTGCTATATTAACCAAACTCAGATAAATCATATTGTTGGAGATATCTCTTACTGTTCTTTATTAATGAACAAAGGTAGACTGGTAACAACCATTCATGATTGTGGCGCAATTTTTTTAAATAAAGGAATTAAAAAAAAGATACTTAAATATTTCTTGTTTAAAATTCCGGTTAATAGATCTAAAAAAGTTATTTGTATTTCTGAATCTACAAAATCCGACTTACTAAGTTGTAAGATTAATATTGAAAAGAAATGTGTCATAATTCCTAACCCAATAAGTAAATCATTTTACAATCAAAAATTAAAAAAAAGAAAAGGTTTCAGTTCTAAATTTTTAATAATTGGAACGGCTCCTAATAAAAATATAAAAAGAATAGCAATTTCGTTAGAGGGGATATCAGCAGAATTAACTATAATTGGTAAGCTAGATAATAGTCAAAGAAATCAATTAATTAAATCAAATATTTCCTTTATTGAGTTAGACTTCGCTTTAACAGAAAAAGAAGTAATTAATGAATATATTAAATCTGATGTTTTACTTTTCCCATCAACATTTGAGGGTTTTGGAATGCCAATTATTGAAGCTAACGCATTAGGAGTTTGTGTTTTAACATCTGACATTTCATCAATGCCCTTTGTTGCAAATGATGCTGCAGAACTTGTTAACCCATTTGATGTTAAGTGTATCAGGGCTGGTATCTTAAAAATAATTAATGATATTAAATATAGAGAATCACTAATTCAAAAAGGATATAAAAATGTTAATAGATTTAATATAAAAACAATAGGAGAAAAACATAAAAAACTATATAGTCAAATATGAAAATAATTTTTTTAAACTCACACCCAATATCATATTTTTCTGATATGTACAGATTTTTATCTGATAAGATAGATTTTGAGGTATGGTACTGTTCAAAATATGGACTTAAATCTCATTTTGATAAGGAGTTTAATTCAGTTAGAGAAATTTCAGGTTTGCTAGATGGTTTTAAGAGTAGGTTTCTCGTTAATCTAGGGATAAGCTCTTCGGGAAAAGAAAAATTATTTGACACTATCAATCCATTTATCTTTTTT
>CESO01134768.1_pt1 | contig 14080 bp, 13 predicted proteins | sample 356341 | NCBI WGS metagenome assembly CESO01 (sample SAMEA2621812, study PRJEB7988) | marine metagenome | biome: marine biome (ENVO:00000447); feature: deep chlorophyll maximum layer (ENVO:xxxxxxxx); material: "saline water (ENVO:00002010), including plankton (ENVO:xxxxxxxx)" | depth 35 m
AAATATCAGATTTAATGGCCAAAAAGAAATGTGATCAGTGTAAAGATGAAATTACAACTGCTTTTAGGGTCAGGCATTTATCCCTTCATTACGCCCAAAAGGAATGGGTTTTTCTATGTGATGATTGCTTGAATGAAGTAAAACCTAACAACTCTAGTTACAAATATGGAGGTACTTGGAAAGCCTAGAAAAGATTCCTATAGATGCTTTAGAAGTTTGGCAGACGGCGGATCAAGATATAAGTCGACCGAGGCATGATCTCTCAAAATCGAGGCAGGGCAGGATTCATCAATCGCACCCTCCAATGCATTTTTTACTGCATGGGCTTTTCGCTTTTCGGGAACAAAGCAACTGATGTGCTTTGCACTCATAATGGTTGGGATAGTCAAAGTAAGTGCTGTTTTGGGAACGGTATCAATGCTTTCAAACCAGCCCTCGTCAAATTGTTGTCTTCTACATTCTTGATCCAAAGCAACTGCTTTTATCAATTTACTGTCATTAAAATCGGCTACTCCTGGATCATTGAACGCCAAATGGCCGTTTTCTCCAATTCCAATACAAGCCAGGTCAATGGGGTGTTTTTCCAGTAGTTGTGCGTAATTATCCATCGTTTCTTTTAAACGAGAAATGTCACCATCGATAGGATAAAACTTTTTGGGATTTATGTGTTGGATTATGTTTTCTTTTAGATAATGCCTAAAACTAGCAGGATGGCTTTCTTCCAGTCCGATGTATTCGTCCAAATGGAAAATGACGACCTTTTCCCAAGAAATAGATCTTTCTCTCAATGCTTTTAAAAAGATCAATTGTGAACTCCCTGTGGCCAAGATGATGTTGGCAACCCCTTTAGTATTGATCGCACCAGTGATTTGTTTTTCAACAGATTGAGCTGCTTGCTCAGCCATTAATTCGTGTTGTTTTATGCTAACCTTCAAACTATAATTTTTAAAGTTTTGATTTTATCCTAATAAATCTATTAATTCAAAGCTAAAATAAAAATATCCTTGGATATGTTTTTTTAAAATGAATATATTAGTAATCAAATTATGACAAAAAAAATATTTGTTTTCTTTTTAGTTGGGCTGTTTTTGCATTCCATCACTGGCTGCTCATTACTTCACAAAAGGGCCTCGTATGATAATTACGTCAACAGAAGTAAGAAAAAATAGTTGACCAATCTCCTTCAGTAGGGCTGGAGTTTCAGTTTAAACTTTGTTGTGTGAATAAGTTTAAACACGTTTATGAATAGCTTTATCAAAATAAAATAAACTCAAATGAAAAAAATAATCATCAGCGCAATCGTTATAGTCATCTCCGTGGGTTTTTACTTTATCTATCCCATTTGGATAAATCCCAAGAGTCCAAGAGCAAAAGCGTCGCTTCAAGTTGAGGAATTAAAAATCGAAGTCCGCTATTCAAGCCCGTTAAAAAGAGGACGTTTGATTTTTGGAACGGAGGATCAAGAGCCATTGTTAACTTATGGCAAATATTGGAGGTTGGGTGCCAATGCTCGTACCAAGATATTCATTGACAAGGATATCAAATTTGCGGGTAAAGTTTTAAAATCTGGTAATTATTCTATGTATGCAGTTCCTTACAAAAATTATTGGGATATTACTTTAAACTCACAAATTAGCTCATCCGGTTTTGAACGACCTGATCCTTCCTTTGATGTTATTACTGTTTCAATAGATCTTAGTTCAAGCACCACTCCGGTAGAGCAATTTACCATATCACTAAAAAAAATGGGTTCAAATGCAACAATGACTATGGAATGGGATAAGGTAGCAGTGGTAGTTCCAATAGAACTTCAGTAGTTAAATAATTTTTTAGACTAACCCACCGTCCCCATCTATTTTTTTATTTGCAAGCTCGGAGGCTTTATCGTGAGAATCACCTTCTTCTAGGAACCAGTGAAAGTTTGTAAATAGTTTTTCCGGTATGGTCATTTTTTTTAACTACAACCCCATTATATGTGTGACTTCAACATTAAAAGTTTTTTTTGAGTTTCGCTATGGTCATAGGTTATTTGCTGATAAACTTTTAACTACTTTACTTTTGAAAAATTATTTACTATTTCTTGAGGTTTTATTTGGGAAACCACCATAGATCGATAGTCGGGATTTACCAGAGAAGCATCTGCTTCACTCGATGTATTTAAGTGATTGGATGCGTCATCTAGGTTTTCTTCTTTTTTCTTGGCGTTAGTACTCATGGTTTTTTTTTAGTCATAAAGCTAAATACAGTTTTTAAGATGTAAACCTAAACCTAAATAATCAAACGTTATCTTTAACTAAGTTGATAAAAAACGTTTAATTGAAATCAATTCAGAAAAATTGATTTACGTAATGAATTAAAGGTCTGCTTTAATGATTATTTAAAATTAATCTAATTCTGTATTTCTTCAAACGGTTGGATTTTGTAAAAACTTTAAATAATTTTATGAATAAATAATAATAAGATGGAAAATTTAAAAATAAGTAATAGTTGTGTTAACTGTGAAAACTTGAATCAAACACTTAACCGATGTGGCATACATCAAATTGAGGTAAGTGAAAAATATACCTGTGATGAATTTGAGACTGCAAATTAGTTTTTACAAACTAGAAAAAATTCTAACAGTCCGATAAATTATCGATATAGAAATACATGTCCTAACTTTTATTTTAGTAAGGAGCTCTTTCCACATATCTAACTTCTCAATATCACTGTCTTATGGCTTAGTTCATTTCCTAACTGAGGCTCGTTGATTCGCGATAAACAAATATTGCTTTGATCCAGTTTAAAATTTAAACAGATTATCGCTGAAAACCTTCCCTCCATACAAAGGCCTCAAATGGATTAATACTGTAGTCCTTGATTTTTTTGTAAGTGTCCGAATTATAGATGATTAGTTCACTAAAACTCTAAGTTCGGTACTTTCAAGCTCTACCAGTTGGTCCCAATTTTCCCAAAATTTTGAAAAAGAATCTGCACCGTATATTTTTTCGAAAGCGCCTTTTAAATCGACATTTGAATCGTATAACTCACCAAGGGAGTTTGAAGTTTCCACGATAAATATTCTCCATCCCTTATCTATCATTTCAGATCCCCAATAAAGGGCATATGTTAATCCGGCCGCTTCTCTGGCCTTTTTTATTTTGATGGCCAACTTGAAGGTTTTACCGATCGCGTCATCAACTTCTTTAAATGACATGGTCCATACTTTAGCATATTTTGGAAGCCCATTGTATTTTGGTTTTGTGGTAAAAGGAGTTCCTTCTCTGTAGAAATTAGACTCGCCGAAATGGTCAATATATTTCCCTATGTTTTTATTCCATCCTTGCTCACGTTCGGGTGATTCTTCTTTTTTGTCAAAATATTCTGCGGTCATAGGACCCTGAATCCAATAAAAAGTATCAGATTTTTCTCCTGCAATGACTCTTCTCATGTATGCTTTGGTCTTATTGCCTTTATTGTGAAATTTGTCATTGTGAGCTTTGACAGCATTAATGAATTCTAATATATACTCAGGTTTAGGAACAATCTCAATTACTTGATAAATGGGCAGTGGCTCATCTGGCCAATTGATTACTTCTTCATCGGCCTGACCAAAAACGTGTAAAAAAATTGAGAGTGCAAAAAAAAGAGTTAATGATTTTTTCATTTTAAATAATTTATGGTTTTTAGTAAACCTATAAAATAAAATTCAAAATGCAATTAAATAACTTAAACTTTATCATGGACCAGGACCTGTTTGTGACAGACAGGTTTACCAAATCAATAGCTAGCAACATATAAAGAATATTTTAAGAATAATTAACTCATTTATTACACCAAAATCGAGTAAAACAATCCTTTGTGAAGATCAGTGATCTGTAAAATTTAAAATTTAAAAAAGATAAAGTATTTTATAATATGATATATTGTGATATAAATCAATTCTATGAAAAAGCTAATATTTCTATTGCTGTTTGTCCCGCATCTTTCTTTTGGACAAAACTCTATGGCGGATAATATTGACCCTTTCAAAGAACTAATAGCAAAACCAGCTTTTGGAGGTCCAGTCAAATCATTTTTTAAGGGAGCTTGGATTGATTATAACGGCATTGTGAAGCTGGCTGAAAATATTTTTGGAATGACTGTCTTTAAATCAGGACATGAATTAAACGGATATTTTTGTTTTAATTGTAACCCGGTAGAAGGAGAGTTTGGATACTATAACCCATCATTTCTAGCGGAGTTGACTAAAACTGTTAAGTCTATATCACCAAAATTAAAAACAGTTCTTATGCCCCTTTATTTTGAAAAATTTGATACTCCATTAAGAAAGTTAATGGAAAATCAAATTGAATATCATTTTACCTCTGATTGCAATAGGCATATTCTTGAAAGAATCAAAAATAAAGATGACATTAAAGAGATCTTATTTGAAATCTACTTTGGTATAGAAAATAATTGTGATGAAATCTCAAATGAAACCTTATTTTGGATCAGAAGAGATTATGATGGTACCTCAAAGCAGTTTTTAGAATTATTTAATATAATCATTGATATCTTTTATTCTGAAGAACTCTCTTCGTCATCTCAAAGTAATATAAATAACTCAATTTGGACAAATGGATTTTCAACAGTCCATATACAAACCAAGAAGAAAATTAAAGTAAATGATGATACCAAATTAAGGGGATATGTATTTGATGGTTTTTTAAATAAAGATTATAAAAATTTCAATCTACATAATGATAAAGGGTATTTTATTTGGTTTGACAGTGTTGAAAATCAAAAGAATATTATAAGTGTAAATGCTGAAAGTGGTTTGAATGTAAGAGATAATCCAAGCACGTCCGGAAAAATAATTGGCAAATTAGCAAACGGTGTTCTTTTGAATATCCTAAACAAAACAGATAAATCATTAACCATAAATGATATTGATAAAAAAACTGGAGATGTTATTAAAATCAAAGGGAATTGGGTAGAAGTTGAAACTTATTATCCTTCAAATGGATTTTCAATGGATAATATGGAAGTTAATCAAAAGTTAAATTTGGAATGTCATATGTGTGAATCTCAGTTTATTAAAGAAAAAAGTAGAGGTAAAGTGGTAATTGTAAAGGGTTTTCAAGGAGATTTCGGCGATAGCACCCAAGAGACACATTCTTTTACTTTAATTAATGATGAACTATACTATACTGAGGAGTATATAAATGGTGAGGGTGAAGTAAGTGAATTAAAAACCAAATGGATTCCCTTAAATTCTGATCCAACCTATTTAGAAAATATTATTGAGTTTAATAAAAAAAGTAATGAAGTTTTTAAAGAGAAAAAAGATCAAGACGATTATAATCAGAGATTAGCTGAAGAATTAGATTATGAATTTGATGAAATGGAGGACGAAAAACGTCATTTAATTTATGAAAAGACGCCTGTTGTAGATCCAATATCTGCATCAGATTTTTATCATCTTGGTATGATTAATACGATATCTCGAGATGGCATGTATAATGTGCCAGAATACAACGATTTTAATCCTGACAAATTAAAAGCAATTGAATACTTTGACAAGTCTATAGAACTAGACCCCAATTATTATCCGTCATATTTTATGCGAGGATTGACTAAATATTCAATTAATCAAAATGATGGATGTGATGATATCAAAAAAGCATTAAGTTTTAAAAACTTTATGTCCCCAGCCACTGCTCAAAAATTCTTAAAAGAAAATTGTAATTAAAAATTTTTTAATAGAAGAATTCGAGCTATAATATATTGGAACACTTTCTAGATATGAAAAACTAAATGTTTAATTTATCACAGTCTTGAATGGTTTAGTATTAATGATTAATTTTAACATTATCAACTATAAAAATAATTCGTTTAGCAGGTTATTTTTCTGATGAGTGGTACAACAAAGAAGTTACTATGTTTTTGTTCTCACAAGACCCTGATTTCGAAATACCAGACTATTAGAGATTGACCAGTAGTAAACCATTCCTTATAAAAAAAGCCCTCTACATTTGAGGGTTTTTTTGCTCTATATTCTCCAAAATTAAATAAGAGTTTGATTAATTAAAAAGCCAATGCCTTATTGGTGTTTTATAATTTAACTCAGATTTAATTAGAATAATTGCATAACATAGTAAATTAAGATCTGTAGTTAGGAGAACCAAAAGCCTCTCCAACGCCAGTTTGGCAATATTGCCTTAAACTTTCCAGATATTTCCCCGAACTAAAATTCATATTAGAATACGAATCATCCATTTCAGAAAATCCCTCATAGGAATATCTGACACGGGTTTTTCCGTCATTTTCATCTAAATCGTATTTCATTACATGCCCTATATTGTCCCACTCGGATTCAATACATTCAAAGTGAATTGATTGATTTGGCTCAAAAGCAATTATTTTAAATTTGAAAGTGGCAAAGTTCACAAATTCAAAAGAAACTATTTTATTCTTTTCAAAATTTCCAACTACACCGGTTGTATACCATTCTTTTAATTTATTTTCATCTGAAATGGCACTAAAAACTTCTTCTATTTTAACGTTGATATGCATTAAATGTTTGATTGGTATCATCTTAGTTAGATTTATTTATTATAGAAACAGGTATAAAGCAATATATAAATTTTTTTAAACCTTTTTACAAGAAGAATAAGTTATCTGTTTATCATTTTAAAATACTGCTGATGGGGGCCAATCCCTTTGATAGTGAAATGATCTCCAATGGTTTTAAAGCCCATTTTTCTGTAGAACTCCGACGCATTGATCCGGGCATTGAGCCACATAAGTTCAATGCCTTTGTTTTTAATAAGTCTTTTTTCAATCGCATTAATCAATTTAGTCCCGTATCCCTGTCTCTGATATGATTCAAGGGTTGCTATTCCCCTAAGTCTCATTGCTACTAATTTGGGGAAGTTTTCACACCGAATTGGTAGTGCTGAAATTACAGAAATAATCTTTCCTTCCACTTCCAACCCTAGATGAATAGATGATGGATGATCGTCGGATTCGAAAGCACAATCCAGAATAGGCCTACCAGATCGTAGTACAGGGTGCCTAACTATATAAGATTCTTTAGGTGTTATTTTCTTAATTCTCATTCAATATCCTTCAGAATATAGTGTGATTATCGGGTTTGCTTTTACTATTATTCCCATAGAAATGTTATTTTAAACAAATGAATAAAAAAACATTAAATAAATCACTGCTTTTGACATCTTAGAGATTATAGCATTGGCCATCTTTATCCATTATACTGCAAAATAATTCCTTATTGATCCCTTGAATTTATTTCAAAATAATACAAAACAATAGAATGATTTTATTAATAAAAAAACCAAACACTATATTAAATGATATAATAAAATTACTACGCTTTGCAATTAAAAACTAACAATATGCTGTGGGCTTAATCCTTATTCAAGATTACCAAGGTTATATTTAACAGGAAACTCCTACTATTCAAACCTTTTTTATAAATTTAGTTTATTAGATTTTTAAATAATTATATTTTAATTGACTCTTCGCTATTATATGAAATTTTATTTATGACTATTTTGAAAGTAGAATCAAAGCAGAGTTAATTGCAGTAGGATTAGCTCTTATCTTCTTTGAAGGAGGTCTATTCAATAAGAAATAATTGCCGTTCCAGTTAAATTTCTCAATAAGTACTAGTTCATTTTGTGGCTTAATCAGTAGTGTCCCTTCCCCTTGAAGGTAGGACGCGGGACTTTTGACTAATATCAATTTGATTACCAAAAACTTTAAAAAATCACCCCAAAGCCTAACTTTTTATGATTTTAAAGAACTTAAGCATTTTCTTGAATTTTAAGACTCTATCGTATTTTAAGAAATTGGTATATTGTGATGTAAATCAATTTCTGTGAAAAAGATGATACTTCTTTTACTTACTTTTCCTTTTGTTTATTCAGGGTGTGGGAATAATAAAAATGATGGTAGCCAACAAAAAAATGGAATTGAACTGCAACAAAATCCTATCATCAAACTTACAGATTTTAAAAACGGACGTTGGATAAGTACAACAGACTCTCTTTCTGGAATTGAAATTAGAAACGATAAATGGATTATGTTTTATAAAGGTTTGGAAACGGAATCTTCTAGTATTTATGATTTTAAAATACGAGGAGAAAACGTAATGGTATCAGATACAGAAAATAAAATTCTTGAATATCTGACGCTAACAAATAACTCTAATACTTTAGAATATTATATAATTGATTATAGTGATGAATTATTGAGCTTGAGCTACATTGGAAGAGGAAATACGCTCAATTATAAACCTGAGAAATATTATGAGGAATATACAGAATATAAGGTTTCTGCAAAAAATGGCTTAAACGTCAGAGAATCTCCTAATGTAAAATCTAATATCAAATTTAAACTCAATTATGGTCAGCAAGTATATTTGGAATCTAAAACAGGTATTAAATTGACAATAATTGATACTGATAAAAAAACAGGAAAGAAAAAAAATAATAAAGGTGAATGGATAAAAATTATTAATTACAAAACTGAGGATTTCGATGATTCAATTACCGAACATATGATTGCTAGCTCAACTATATATTATCTTGGTGATGACCTTTATAACGGCACTACTAAAAACCCGAAAGTAAAACTGTCGTCAGTAGGATATATTTTTGATGGTTTTTTAGAAGAAAAGTCTAAATTGTTAAAGCAGGGTACTTGGATTTATTACTCAGAATCAGGTTTTAAGAAAAAAGAAGAGTTTTATAAAATTGTTAAGGATAAAAACCCCCATGATGGTAGTCCAATTATTTTTGACTACCCAAGTAGTATTATAGAATATTATGAGGATGGATTGGCTATTCGCAAAAAAAGAATAGAAGAAAAAGGTATTATTAAATATCCTGATGGAACATGGGATATTGATTCTGAAATTTTAGAAGAAACATTTTATAGAAATGGGAAAATAGAATGTTCTGAATTAAATGGATACTTTGACTATTTCAAAAAATGTTTCGATAAAAATGGTAATGTAAAATAGTGAATTAACTAATTTTTTGGACTTGATATCTTTCTTTAGATTTAATCTTCAGTTGATTTTGCCCAAGCTAAAAACCTTTCTCTTTCTCTTTCTTTTTCCTTTTGTCTTTTTTCAATATACTCTTGATTATATTTTAAACTCCTTTTAATTTTTTTACTTTGATTATTTTTGAGATTTTTGTGCTCCAATATCTCAGGAGTTTCTCTATAAATTTCAAGAATTTCTGGTACATTTTTTCGAATCCAGTAATAAATCGCTCCCCTAATGAATTCAGATTGATTAGGTATTACACCAAATTCCTGACGAGCTTCAATAGACAGTCTGGCATTATTGATTAACATTAACATTTTGTCAGACGTTCTAACTCTTAAATTATTTTGATATTTAGAATGAATCTTCGGCATAATTAAAATTTGATTTCATAAAAAACAGCCAAATTAATTTTGGTGTTATTTGTTCATTTAGTTTATACAAATTTACGATAATATTTAATTGGTAACACATTATATATACTATTAATGCTTATATTAGGGAATATTATTATAATATAATATAGGGGGTATTTATCAAATCTTAAGATTTAAATGCCTCCATCACAATTGATAAACCTACCTCTGGATCGGAAATTTGATCCTCTGAAATTCCAAAAACTTCCATTATTTTTTTAGCATCTTCTTTGTTGGTATTTTTATACATTTCAATAAGATTTCTAGCCATCGTTTTTCTTTTTCCTGGTCTTACAAATTTTTTCCAAACTCCTCTGACAGTTCTCCATCCAGCTACAGATCCTCCTGAAAAAACAGCTACTCCGGCAGATACTCCTGAAACTTCACCAAATGATGCGGCAGCAGTTGCTGATGCCGCAGTGGTATCTATCCCTCTTTTGATCACCCTTCTCTCTTTTTTATTGATTAGCCAATCAGCCAAGTTTATAAATTTATTATAATCGTCCAAAAGCTCAGGATTTGGATTTTTTTCAAAGGCAGCCTCCATATCTTTTTTTGCTTTTTTTAATTTCAAAACATGCTTCACGGCATCTTTTGTATCATTTAGTGATCTAGCAGCAGCGATAGTCGCTGCAACTTGAGGAATAAAAACATAACCAGCCTGCATTGCAATATCTTTTAAATTATCTTTCCCCTTTTCCTTATAATATGATTTTTGAACACTAGTGTTTTCAGTATTTTGCGATTGATAAAAATTACGAGCAGCCATCCCTCCACTTACAATTGCACTTGCTATACCCAATGAGGCTGAATCAATTCCTTCTGGAGCCATAGATTCTTGCTCGCCTGATTGAGGTGTTTCACCACGAACATCAAAAAATTGATTGAATTCTGTTTGATCTCTGCTGCCTGCAGCGATATTTAGTGAATCTGAATTGACTCCGCCATTTATTAGTTGATCGGTTTGATTAATCACAGTGGGGAGATTGGGCTGCTCTGCTCCGTTGGCTACCATATCTTGATATACGCCTTCCACATTGTAATCTTGCTTATTTTTCTTTTCAACAGTCTCTTCGTCTATATTTTGCACATTAGTACCCTCATTTGTTGTATCCACTAGCGGATCAGTCGAATCATTAAGCAGGGGCTGTTCGATTCCATCAGCAACTAAACTTTCTAAGACTTCCTCTAAAGAATCAAAAATAACCTCATCCTCTCTATCAAGACTCTGTTCATCTGCTACTTGCTCATTTTGATTTTCCTCGTCAATGTCATCTAAAAAAGAAAGATCAACGGGAACCTCATCTTCAGTAATTTCTTGCACAGGCTCCTTATCATCGGACAGGATTGAAGCATCTATATCCCCATCAAAAAATAAATCAAAAAATTCGTGAAGATTAAAGGCACTTTCACCCTCATCTTCATCCTTTGGAGTTTCCCATATTTCATTCCTCTGAACAATATTCAACTGATTATTGCCATTTTTGTTTGCAATGGTTTGTAAATCAATAATTTTATTTGAATGATTTGCAACATAGTGATCTGCCTTTAATTGTAATTGATCCAAACTTAATGAACGATTACTTTTGTCAGCTAAGGATTGTATTTTTTTTAATGACGCATCACCATGGCCTAGATCATTCTCAATGGCTTCCTCAGTAGAACTTCTTTCACTTGATTTAGTTTCCGAGGAAGTTCTCTCGGATACTGAATCACTCGATTGGCTTTGATATTCAGACAAACCCTTGGATTTATTTTAAATGATAGACATTAATACTAAATTACTATAAATTTAATTACCTCTTGATATTAATAAATCCAGTGGAGGGGGGGTAGTATCATAGCAGGCGGTAATAAAATAAAAACAAGTCCTTTAATGAAGCTCAGAGACTCCTTTCTTGAACAGGGTGCAACTGCAAAATCAACTTATCAGTTTTTTCATTTTGAATCTTTTAAAAAACCCTATTTTCTGAATCACAAACATTTTTTAAATCAATAAACCCTCCCATTAAGGACGGCTCAAACTCCTCCTAATAACTGTTTTTATAAAAACTTTTGATGTACTTTTTACGGATAAGAGTGGGGTGGGTTTTGTGTAATGGTTTTTCTTTGGAGGTTATGGCTCTTGATTTTATATATAACCCAAACTCTAAATTGAATAAAGTTCAGATAAGGCGCATTTAAATTACTTAATAACCAAATAATTTAGTATGTTCTTTTTCATCTTTTAAATTTATTTTAACCCATTTATATTTTCCAATATTATCAAAATATTTTTTCTCAATTAATCTTGTTAGAACTTCATTCCCCAATCTCTCTTGAACTTGCTTATAATATAAACTCACTGGATTTAATTTCCTGTCTTCATTATCAGCTGATCTAATTACCCATGAAATTCCTCCTGGAGGAGATTCTACTATAAATTTTGGTGCTCGACAATTATAAAAACAAGTTTGGCTGCCTGCCCATCCATGACCAGTTCCGGAATTTCCTCGAAATCGAGATTCCATAGGTTTTTCAGATTTTACATTATCAAATAGAGTTCCAACCGAGTAACGATGATGGGGTCCAGAAAGTGATTTAGAGTTATAACCTATACAGTCAACAAATACATTTGGACCAGCAGTTTTTTGTTGTGTAACAAACTCGTGTCTTCCAGCATTCGTGGCACATCTTTGAACGAGATTAAGCTGACCATTAATCATAAAAGAGTAGCGTCTTCCTCCAGTAATTTCAGATGCATGCCCAAGATTAATACAATCTTGAATTGTTGCTTTTTTACCAGAAGCTGAAACCAATGACCAACCAAAATAATTTCCAATAATATTTTTTATCCAAATATTTTCTGAGTTTGGCTTAATATGAATTCCATTCCATGCGTGTAACTCAGCGGTATTAATTTTTTCTGGGTCACCATATGGATTTTCTTTTGTCGGTTTTGAAAACTCAGATACTAATCTAAGATTTTCAATACCCACTTCAGTCACTCTTTCAGGGTTCGAATAATGATATATTTTACCTCCACCAAATCTTTTTTCTATAGGGTGAACAATTGGAATATCAATGAATATTTTATCTGTTACAATATTGACTATTTTTCTTTCAAAATAAAAATCATATGCTCCCGTTTGCCATTGACGAGTAATATTTAATTTTTTACCGTCGGAGGAAAACGGTAATCTATTTTTAAATTCTTCCCAACCTTCGTTTTTGTTTTTTAGAATTTTATATTCACTTGTAGAACCCCCAGACCTTAAATAATATAAACCCTTATTTTTGCCTTCTTTAACCCATCTAATATTTTTAATGGGGTCCCACTTAGCTTTTAAATTATCACAACCTATATATGATATCCATTCTTTTGTTGATGGTCTAAAAACAATTATTTTATCTCCAACATTGTAATTACTTGGAGAGCTTACTTTAAAAGATTTAGCACCAATTGGCACGTATTCATCAATTATATTTGTTCCACTTTTCTGATTGACAATTATCCCACTTTCAGTTTCCTCAGCATATTTATGTCTCCCTGAAAAAGAATAAGAACCTGGTCCAATTGAAATTAATGTTCTTCTAAATTTAATATCATCATACCCCGTTGCGACAATGATTGTTCCATGATCACTATTACCTTCTCCTCTAAGCACAATGCCCGATTTTGAGAGAGAAAGTGACCCATTAACTTTATAAGTACCTTTTTTTAATAAAATGGCTCCTCTAAAGCCATTTTTGTCTATCGAAAATTGACCAAGTTTGTCTATTGCCTTTTGAATAGATTTAGTATTATCTCCTGGTAAAGGCCCTAGAGTTATTACAGTTGGAACATTTGGAATTGGTTTTTCTCCAGAGTGATAACCTACGTATGAAAAATCGGGAATTTTATTTCCTTTCTTATCCTCATGATAAACCAAATTTCCTTCTTTATTTTGAAAAACATATATTTCTTTAGTTTCATCAATTGTAGAGGTTTGATGTTTGTTAATTTGAGCATTAATTAAAAAAAAAGAAAAACAAAAAAGAAATATGAAAATATTTTTCATAGTGAAATATCGTTTACTCAGAATGTTTCCTCTTTTTTAAACCTTACTCATAATTATTGAAGTCCTCGCGGGATATCTGACACGACTTACTCCTGGCAGATTTCATAACTTCAATATAGCACCTTTTAATATAACAAAGATTTTTTTTTTGGGATTTACCCTCGACTAATTCAACTTCTCTAACAGTACTTTATATATTGGTAAAAACCTTTTTACGATAAATAAACGACAAAATACTTACAAAAAATCACTTATGGTGGAGGTTATTCCATACAGTTTCATTTCTTTCTGTTGTAACTTTTTCCTTTGTTTCTTTATCATATTCCTTTACTAATGCTGTTAGTTTGTCGGGTACTCCTGCTACTCACCAGATAGTTATATTATCTTTAGTTTATGAAATCACTGAAATGGCTATGGACTGCTTCACTTGTTGTTCTTATAGGTTATTCTATTTATGACTATATGCAAATGGGTTTCTCTTGGGAAACAATTATACATTTACTAATTCTTGTTAGTGGAGGTGTTGGTTTGTTCTACAAGAAATAAAGCCTTGTGCTTCTCACCGATTGCGTTTGTGAGCAATT
>CESO01051048.1_pt1 | contig 14054 bp, 8 predicted proteins | sample 356341 | NCBI WGS metagenome assembly CESO01 (sample SAMEA2621812, study PRJEB7988) | marine metagenome | biome: marine biome (ENVO:00000447); feature: deep chlorophyll maximum layer (ENVO:xxxxxxxx); material: "saline water (ENVO:00002010), including plankton (ENVO:xxxxxxxx)" | depth 35 m
GAAGTATATTTCCGATAACTACCTTTGAAGTCCTAGAAACGGAAGTTTACTTCCGAAATATGTCAATATAGGCTTCAAATCGGTGTACTTTAAGATTATAAGCCGGTGTCTAGAGAAAGCTGGGAAATCCAAACTCATTTCTGCCCCATTAAGAGTTTGAACGGTTAGGAATAGCTTAATCAAGCTACTCCCATTTTTCTTCATTTCCACAGAGTCATGCATTAAAAAGAGTTGTATGATTTATACTATATGATTAACTGCCTGAAATTTACAGTTATCAAGTAGTAAATCAAACACTGGTTTTACCGAGTTATAGGTGGAGTTTCTATTATCATGCCGCTGTGTTACCCGATGCTCTCTGTTACAGCAGTAGGTTACGTATATCTTTTCTTTGGCTCTTGATAATGCAACGTAAATTGCACAATTATTTTCAAATGGTTCATTCTTGTACTTCCAAAATGCTTGATCTTCCAGTCCCATGAAATATACTGATTGATATTCTAATCCTTTGCATTTATGGATATTCATTATCTGAACAGCATTGTCGGCGGTAAATAACTTTGCAGCTTCACGAATATTACCAGACTGCACGTACATATCTCTTAAGTGCAACTCAAGCGATTGCCAAACGCTTGAATAATAAGCTGGTGATTTGTATTGCTTCCAGCGTCCTTTAATTTTTTGTACACCTAAGAAATGAATAAAACTTTGCATATCTGAAATGATATTTTCAATCGTTGCACTCAAAGTAAATGTGCTTTGTTTCTCAGAAATAAAATTTGCAATCAATGAAGTAAATTCAGCTTCTTTATCATCGTCTAATTCAACCCGATTTAAACTTCTATGAATGTCATATAGCTCAGTTATAACCTTTGGTTCTGGACAAACAACAGCTTTTAAGAATAGAGAAAAAATCCTACCAAGCGGCTCTTTCAAAGCATCCTGCAAGTCACTCATCTCTAAATTATTGATACTTAACCTAGTAAGTTCACTTCTAAGTAGCTCTGTATACTCAGCAGAATGCTGTTTGGTTAGTACACAGATTTCACTTTCTTTTATGCCACCTTGAATGGCACGCTGTATCTCATTAGCAATAAACTTAGCTTCTTGTAGCTCGTCACTAAAAAGGTGCACTGCACAATTTGTAGGTGGTTCTTGCAAGACGGTTAGTGGTGCGGCAGCTCCCTCAACAAACTCTAAAACGACATTTAGAACGTTTTGAACTTCTATTGATGCTCTATGATTTTTAAGAAGCAGCTTTTTCTCTGCGGCAAAATCATTTGAGAAATCTGTAAATACTGAGGGTCTAGCTCCTGCCCACAACATAATACTTTGATTAACATCACCCACAGTTATGATTTTAGTCGTAGTATTACAAAATAGTTGCTTTAGCAATGAATACTGTTGGTTTGTAGTATCTTGAAATTCGTCGACAAAAACATATTCGTAAGACATCGAAAAAATACTTTTTATATCTTCTCTTTGAGCTATTATTTTAAGTGCTAACGTGGGTAATTCTCTCATTAATATTTTATCGGAACCGTTTGCTTCTGCTTGCTTGAGGACAATATCGTAATTATCCGTTGGTCGTTCGGCTTCATTGAGAATATTCTTAAATCTGTCAATGATACTCTTGCAAAAGCCATGAAACGTGAATGAATCAAAACGTTCTGACTTTTGCCCACAGCGACGATCTATCCTTTTCTTTATATTTTCTTGGGCTTCTGTTTTGAAAGTCAAAGACAGTATTCTTTTAGGCCAAGAGCATTTATTTGTTGCGAATAAATAATTTGCTTTTTGCGCGAGCAATTCTGTTTTACCAGCGCCTGCTCCCGCCAGCACTGAGAGCGAACCTTCAAAATTAATAATATCCATCAACTCGTCAGTTGCTTCAATACCAGGTGATGGCTTCCATTCCACCATTATTCGATTACCTGTTCAGCAAGGTTGATAACTTTTTTCATTAATCTGGTTAATTCTGGTGGTAGCATTTCTTTTATTTCTTCCGCATCATATTTTTCTTTAATTTTTAACATCATGCGAACGTGAGATGCTGGCTTGCTTTTATTCGATAAAAAGCGATATCTATACCAAAGAAAGTTTCTTTCCCATTCATCGTCAAAGGGGTAGCGTATTCCTGAGTTACCTTTTTTAAGCACAGCTTTAATTAGCTCAGTTTCTCGTTTGGTTTTATCTGTATCTTCTTCGTCTTCTTTGCCTTCAACAGGCCCACGTTCACCATAATCGCTATCTTTTTCACAAAATATATCTGGGAATGCACAAATCATTGAGTAGTCAATATCAAGAGGGCTTGAGAAAAATACATTATTGTCTTCGAGTTTCGATAGTATGTTGATACTTTTTGTTTCTGAGGTTCCATCGACTTTATAATCAATGCAATAACTAACTGGGTTATCTGATGAGTCCCATGCTGGTATTTGTTTTAAAATGCCATTGTGAAGATAGCGTATATTTGGATTAAATTTGGATAACTGCTCAACACAATAATGAATCCTTCCAAATCCACCACCATTTCTATCTATGTCAAAATCTAATAGGGTAACAAACGGAATCTTTAAAGCATTTAATAGTCGCCAATAGTGGTTTACATGTCTGCCACCTAAAGGAACAACTGATATAGCGTGAGAGTCAACATCTGTATCGTAGAGTTCTAATAATCTTGGTAAAATCACCTGTTCACTGTCACCTTCACCTAAGACTACTAACTTAGCAAAATAAATTTCTGGGTAAGCCTTTACCGCTTCACTAATATATTTCGCCTGTTCATCTGCGTTATCAGGTAATGTTAATGACTGAATTTGAGTGCTCTTTGTATCAGCGTCTAGCCTGAAATGTCTGATTTGAAGTGGTTCAACTCTTCCTACTAAAGAAGGTGAATGAGTCGATACAATGGCCTGACATAATTTACTACCGCCGTATTCCTTAACTAGCTTTATAACTCTACCTAAATAATGGGGCGATAAATGATTTTCAGGCTCTTCTAAAGCAATTAAACTAAAGATAGGAAGCTTCATCTTTTCAGGGTCAAAATTAGAGTCTTCTCGCTTCATAACAGCTTCTCTGGTTGCTTTGTCTATTTCAAATAAAGCTTTAGTCAAAGCAAAATAAACCAGTGATTTCTGCCCGTCACTTAAACGGCTTGTATCAACCTTATTCCCTGTAGCATCAGACATAAATTGAAGCTGAATTAACTTTAATATTTCATCGATATCTCCAACGGGAAAATTGAGGGTTGCTTCATTTAGGTGTTGCCCCTTGTATATATTTTGCCAGTTTGTATTAATTGCAGTAGCAATCTGAACTAAAGCAGGATTTTCCGCTGTTAATTTATTTAACTCTTGGGCTTTGGCTTCAAACTGTGCCTGCTCACCCACTTGCCACTTTATTGCTCTAAGAAGCCTACCTAATACGGCTCTTGATGAATATTTTAATTGGACGAGTGGATCACGGTTGGCCGGAACATAATGAACTTGGATTCCATTTCGTTGCACTGCCGATAACCGATGTTTGTTATCGTCTTGAGGAACTTGCATATCACCATCAATAACCCATACTTTTTCATCAACATCGCCAAGTGGATTGTAATCAAAGCTTAAACTAGCCTCAAGTCTCACCCTGAAGATGACCTTGTCATCGGCACTTGTTGCAGTTAAGCCATTAATAAGGGTTGGAATAGATATGTTTCCATCAGTATTTTCAAAGTTAAACCAAGCTTCAATGACCAAATTACGAGGAGTAGATTTGTCATCTTCGTCAGATAGGTAAAAGTCGGATGGTGAAACTCCACGAAGTGAATGATCTGTTGCGAATATTTTATTCAGTGCTTCAATTGCGGTGCTTTTACCTGTGCCATTGTGTCCTATAAACGCAGTCACATTTTTATCAAACTCGATTGTTTGTGGGTGGTCATTAGAGATGCTTTTATAGCCCGAAACCCATACTTTGTTCAATTTCATTTAGTTCCCTTAAACGCAATGTATCTTAGAGTAAAATCTATTACTATCGATTCATCTCTCACACTATCAATAAAAAATTTGAAAGAAATTAACCCTAACGGCAATTAACTTTTATACAAGGTATATTATATATCACATGTAAAACAATGTGATAATAAACTAAATGTTGTTTTTTAGACCATTTGTGATTAAGAGCAAAACGGCTTATTAATACCTATAAGTTGTAAGAAGTTGAGGGGTACTGCTAAACGCTTGATTACTTCAACCAAGAGAATCATGATTGAGCTTATTGTCAGTCTTTACTTGAAGCTATTTGCACAAGAGTGGACATACTCTAAACTTGTTTCTGTCCAAAAACGAGTTTAACCGACCGTCTGCTTCTCGCTCATAGCGGCCTGCCAGATGAAACCTAAGCCTAATAATTAAAACTCCCTGAACTGATGTGAATTACTTCAAATTAACTTACTAAAAACGTCTCTATCACCCGCTCTCTAAACCCACCAAAGGCCTGTAAAAAGCTTGCTTCTTGACGCTCAGTTTTCAGCTGACTTGATTCGTTTGATCCCCATGAAAATAATAAATCATCAATTTCAGCAATCGGCTGACTATCGGGCCGCGTGGAGCCTGTCTTTTTATGAGTCTCTGTTCCAAAATATTCATTTGCTATAGCGTTATTTCTTATTAGTACGCAAGTGTTAGGTAGCTCTTGGTCGATTCTATTTGCAAAGGTGGTTAGTGTTTCTTCGGCGAGGGTGAATAGCCAAGCTTCTTGGTTGGGCGAGCTATTTACTCTTAATATACGGCCAAGCACCTGCCTAAAATAAAGCTCGGTTTTAACTCTACTCAAATGGCAGCATACCTGTAGCCTTGGTATGTCAGTACCTTCCGACACCATGCCAACGCTTACAATCCATTGCGTGTTGCTAAAGCGAAAATGACTGATTCTATCGGCGGCATCGCTTTCTTTGTAAGTAACTATGGTTGCTGATTGATGAAAAAGGTCGGTTAGTACAGTCACTATTTGCTCTGCATGCTCAACAGAAGAGGCAACAATTAACCCTGCGGCATTGCTATTCTGCTGCCTAATAGTGGCAAGTTTACTTACCCCTTGAGCAACAATGTAATTGATTACAGCTTCGTGCTTAATTAGATCTTGGTAGGAAATCGATGGATCTTTTAGCAAAGACTTTAATGAATTATAGGTTTTAGTTTCCTGTTTTGCTGTTGTTACCGAAATTTCTTCATTATCAATTAAAACAATTTTAGGATTGCGACAAACGCCATCATTTACGGCCTGTTGCAGCGAGTAAGTGTAATTGCACTGAATTTTATTATCAGGGTCGCTATAAGTTGCCAGCGCGATAGGGAGAAGGTCAGAGCGCCAAGGTGTGCCTGTTAAAGCTAACGTGAAAGCAGCCTGCTGTTGAATATTTTTAACAATATCTTGCCCCCATACATTGGCATCCTCAATGCTTGAACCAGCGCAATGGTGTATTTCATCAAACACCACTAACACGCGGTTTTTCTTTAATAGTTTCCAGTAGTCGTCATTAAAAAAGCGCATGTTTTGATAAGTATACGAGCAACCAACTGAGCCAATAACACCGTCAAAATTACAATTTAAACGTTTAGCAAACGTCTTTCTAATGCCATTTGCAACCTCACTAGAGGGTGAAAAACAAATCACAAAGTCTATTTGCTTTGTATCAAATAAATAAGCAGCAACTTCTGCCGCCAATACGCTTTTACCAGCCCCTGGTGTAGCTAAACAAAAAAAGTGTTTATGGTTTTGAGAGTAATGTTTTTTAACTACCGATAAGCAGGCTGTTTGCCAAGCCCTTAACATGGCTGTTTTTCTGTTATTTTATTACCCAGTAAAGTCTGCAAAGCATTTATTTTGCCAAGTAATTTAATCGATCTTTCCTTAGCCTGAGTGTGATGCAGTTGCAATTGTTCATGTAGTTTAGGGTAACGCGTAGTAAGGCGTTTGTACTCTTTAGCTTCTTCAAGCACGGTGTTTAAATCAATTTCATATGTTAGTAAGTCTTTTTTAAGCTCTTCTTGGTACTCAGTAATTTCAAGATTTTCAGCTGTGGCGTTAGTAGAGTTATTGTTAGGAATATAAATTTTTTTTGCTCTACTTCCTCTAGAATTAGGCACAATTTCTAAATTTAAAAATAACTCCGTTTTTGAGTAAATAACTTCTTTAACTCCATTGTTTAATTTATTGGTTCGCTTTAATAGTCCTTTTTCAACATTACGAGTTAATTGACGGTATATAAACTTTCGGGTTTCTACCGCATCGGTAAATGCAGATTGTTCATGTAATAAAGCGTCTTTCGCTTTCGTTACAGTGAAGTTATCCATCTGTTTGATTACCAAAAGAAAATGTAAAAATACATTCATATTCGCTTTCTTACTCATTGCTAAACTTTACCACTCACCATAAACTTAGTATTCCTAAGTATACATGCTCATGTAAAAACTAGACAATCATTTAAATGTAAGAGTTACCAAGATGAAGCAACGGTGCAGGTTAAATCCTTTTTTACAGAGCGTCTTAAAGAGGCTCGAAAGCGAATGAAAATAAGCCAAAAAGAGTTAGGTATTAAAATGGGGATGGATCCAAGTTCTGCCAGTGGCAGAATGAACCATTACGAAACAGGTCGCCATATGCCCGACTTAGCTACCTTAAAAAAGCTAGCAACCGAGCTAAACGTTCCCGTAAATTACTTTTTTTGTGAATCAGAAGAAAGCGCAACACTAGCGTGTTTAATCGAAAAGCTTGATGACGAAGGTAAACGCAAACTCATTCAGCTACTCCAGTCGAAAATTTAATCGTATAACAAACAGATAAAGATATATTAAATATACTCTTTAAATGATGTATAAATGCTAAAGATCAGGATATAAATATGGATATCACTAAAGATTATTATAAAGTCCTTGGTGTCTTACCTTCTGCAGAACGTATTGTTATAAAAGCAGCTTATAAAGCCTTGATGAGAGAGTATCACCCTGATGTTTATCAAGGCGAACGAGAGTACGCTCTAAGAAAAGCTACAGAGATAAATGATGCCTATGAGGTTTTATCAAATGAAGTAAAGCGAAGAGAATATGATGAATATAACTCTCAAGCTAATTTCGAGTTCGGAAATAAAAATAGTGACTCTGAGCTAAATGATGCTATTCACAACTCACTTAATGAAAAGTGGGTTTTAGCGTGTAAGTATTGCCCTGATTTATTGCAGGTAGAAAAGCGGCTCTCTCAAATATCTAGTTCACTCTGCTTTTCATTTAAGGTAGAGGTTTTAGAAACTAAAAACTTTTCTTCAGCTAAATTAGTAGCAAATAAAATGCTTGAAAATTACGTAGAAACTTATTTTGGAAAGAATAAGGATATTAAAGCATTTGCAATAGAGCTTATAATAGGCAATAAAAAAGAAGCCGCGAGAGAGTTAAATAGGGTAATTGCTACCCTTGGTTCAGAAGTGGACTCTAAGTTTATAATCACTAAAATCACTGAAGAATTTTTACATCAAGATAAAAAGAATCAGAGCTTAAATGAGTATCTAAATTATCAGGTAGGAGATCACATTTCAGTTAAAACTATCCCTTCAAATGGAAAAGGTTTTCTCTATTTTATTTATATAACTATATTTATCGGTGTGATTTATATTTTTATGTGAGGCTTTTATTTATGAGTACTACAATGATTTAACGGTGGAAAAAACCTCCATCTATTCACTTCAGTACCCCTTATAATACCATTTATTACTAATTAACACTCAAAAAACCACAACCTTTGCGGTATGATAAGCCAATAATTTATATTGATATTCTTGCAAAGAGAGACCACATGGACGCTGCATCAAAAAAGCCTGCAACTAAAAAAGCCACAAAAAAAACACAAGTCGGGTTTGAAGAGTCCCTTTGGGACGCCGCCAATAAACTGCGCGGCAGTGTTGAATCAGCCGAATATAAGCACATTGTTTTAAGCTTAATCTTTCTTAAATTTATTAGTGACAAGTTTGAAGGGCGTAAAAAAGCCATTGCCAGCGAATACGGTGATGAATACATCGACATGGTCGACTTTTACGCGATGGATAACGTGTTTTACCTACCAGAAGACGCACGCTGGTCGTATATTCAAGCCAACGCCAAGCAAGGCGATATTGCCGTTAAAATAGATACCGCACTGCACGCGGTTGAAAAAAACAATAAATCACTCGCGGGCGCATTGCCCGATAATTACTTTTCACGCTTAGGGCTTGATGCCAGTAAGCTTTCAGCACTTATCGACACCATTAATAATATTGACACCATTGCCAACCAAAACGAAAAAACAGAAGAAGACCTCGTTGGCCGTGTTTACGAATACTTTTTAGGTAAATTTGCCGCCTCTGAAGGTAAAGGCGGGGGCGAGTTCTATACGCCTAAGTCAATTGTTACCCTTATAGCCGATATGATAGAACCATTCGAAGGTAAAATTTACGACCCTTGTTGTGGCTCGGGCGGTATGTTTGTGCAATCGCTTAAATTTATTAATAGCCACAACGGTAACCAAAAAAATGTGTCTATTTACGGGCAAGAGTACACTAACACCACCTATAAACTGGCTAAAATGAACCTTGCCGTGCGTGGTATTTCGGGCAACTTAGGCGATATAGCAGGCGATACCTTTTTTAAAGACCAACACCCCGACCTAAAAGCCGATTACATCATGGCGAACCCGCCGTTTAACCAAAAACAGTGGCGCGCCGATAACGAACTAGTTGACGATGCTCGCTGGGCAGGTTACCCAACACCGCCTACCGGTAATGCTAACTATGCGTGGATCATGCACATGATCTCAAAATTGAGCGAGCATGGCACCGCAGGCTTTGTACTGGCTAATGGGTCAATGAGCTCTAACACCAGTAGCGAGGGCGATATTCGCCAAAAAATAATCGAAAACGATTTAGTCGATTGTATGATAGCCCTACCAGGGCAGCTGTTTTACACCACACAAATTCCGGTGTGTTTATGGTTTATAAGTAAAGATAAACGCGGTAATAACGAAAAAGGCATTCTAAAACGCCGCGACCGCCAAGGCGAAACGCTATTTATAGACGCTCGCGAAATGGGCTCTATGGTAAACCGTACCTTAAAAGAGCTCACCAACGACGACATAGCTAAAATTACACAAACCTACCACCTTTGGCGCGGCGAAGAGCTTACGGCAGATAAAGAGCAAGAGTATCAAGATGTTGCTGGTTACTGTAAATCAGCCACTCTTGCCGATATAAAAGCAAACGACTACGTACTGACCCCTGGGCGCTATGTAGGCGCTGCTGATATTGCAGACGATGGCATCCCGTTCGAAACTAAAATGAGCGAGCTTAGCCAAACCCTTTATAGCCAAATGAAACAAAGCGATGAGCTTGATAAAGCGATTCGTAAAAACTTGGAGGCGTTGGGTTATGGGGAGTAATTGGCCAATTCATGAACTATCTGAGTTCATAAATATCAAACATGGTTTTGCATTTAAAGGTGAAAATTTTAAAGATGAGCAAACTTTTGATGTTCTTATAACACCCGGTAACTTCTCTATAGGTGGTGGTTTTAAGGGAGATAAGCTTAAATATTATGATGGGCCAGTACCTGAGGATTATATTCTCAGTGAAGGTGATTTGGTAGTCACTATGACAGACTTGAGCAAACAAGCAGATACTTTGGGGTACTCTGCTCGTATTCCAAGTTTAGATGGACACCGTATTCTTCATAATCAGCGAGTTGGGTTAGTTGAACTAAAAAGTGATGAGCTTGATCCAACCTTCTTATACTACTTATTACAATCTAGGGAGTATCGCCATCATGTTGTTAGTGGAGCGACTGGTACTACGGTAAAACATACATCACCAACTAAAATAGTATCTTTTTCGTTTAGAAAGCCTCCTAAGAATACTCAAATATTAATCGGCAAACATTTGATGGCTATTGAGGCAAAAGAAAAGTTAAATGCAAGCTTCAATCAAACCTTAGAGCAGATGGCGCAGGCGCTGTTTAAAAGCTGGTTTGTTGATTTTGATCCGGTGTTCGATAACCTACTTGCGAGCGTTGATTTTAACTTAGACAACCTTGAAACTAGTCTGCCTGACGAGTTAAAGCAAAAAGCACAGCGCCGCTTAGCGGCACTGAACAGTTTAGAAAATGCAGCCGAATGCAAAGCCTCACTCATTGCACTCGCTCACGAGTTACAAGCACTCTCACAAACAAAAGAAGCAACACAAGCAGCAGTGCAAGTATCAGGAAAAGCTGCTGAAACACCCGTTAAAGCAAACTTTAACGCCAATCCTACAATATTAGCGCAACACGCCAACACCCATGCCCATTTTCCCAATGAGTTCGAACAAAACGAACAACTAGGCTGGATACCAAAGGGGTGGGATATAAAAGCTGTCTCAGAAGCTATACAGATAAACCCAAGAACATCTTTATCAAAAGGTTCTGTTGCAAAGTTTGCAGATATGAAGTCAATTCCAACATCTGGGTATATGGTTGACGAAATAATTGAAAAACTTTTTTCCGGTGGTGTCAAATTTAAGCGAAATGATATATTGCTAGCACGAATAACCCCTTGTTTGCAAAATGGTAAAACAGCTTGGGTTGATTTTCTTAAGGAAGATGAAGTTGGTTTTGGATCAACAGAGTTTATAGTATTTCGTGAAAATAATAATATTAGCTTTCCATTCATAGCTTGTTTGGCAAAAGATGATAGTTTTCGTGCTCATTGCATGCAAAGTATGGTTGGCTCATCTGGTCGACAAAGAGTCCAAAATGCCTGTTTTGATAGTTATTATTTAGCTCTTCCAAAAAGTGATGTATTAAAAGATATGTTTACCGAGTTAACAAAACCAAACTTTGTAAAAATGACAAATAATAAGTTAGAAAGTGAATCATTATCTAAACTCCGCGATACGCTACTACCCAAACTCATCTCTGGCGAATTACAAATACCCGATGTAGCCACTGATGAAGAAGTAGTAGATTAATAACCTTAGCTGAGCGTTAAAGGCCAAAATAAAAAGAATAGGGATGTTTGATGAAATTTACTGAAGCCAAATTAGAACAAGCGGTAGTTGAGTTATTAGGCGAGCAAGGCTACCCGCATTTACTGGGTGGTGAGCTTACTCGCAATAATAGCGATGTATTAATTAAAGAAGACCTACGTGCTTTTTTAACCAAGGGCTATGCTAAAAATAATATTACCACGGGTGAAGTAGACTCAATAATTGCAAAGCTTGAAAAGCTGCCAGCCAGTGATTTATACGAGAGCAATAAAACCTTTTGTAAGTGGCTGAGTGATGGCTTTTTGCTTAAACGGGAAGTAAAGCGCGAGCGTGGCATGGTGGCAGGCAGTGCCGCGCAAAAAGATTTGTATATTCAGCTGCTTGATTACGACAACGTTGAGCAAGGTATTAAAAGTAGCCTAATAGCAGGGAATGCTATGGCTGCTTTGGATAATGTGAATGAAGCCAGCGTGACTTACCTGCAAGACGATAATATTTATCGCTTTGTTACTCAGCTAGAAATAGAAAGCCCCACAAGCTACGATAATATTGAACTGCGTATTCCCGATGGCATTTTATATGTGAATGGTTTACCACTAGTTGTGTTTGAATTTAAAAGCGCAATACGCGAACAAGCCCCCATATTTGAAGCGTATGAGCAGTTAACGGTGCGGTACAGGCGCGCTATACCTCAGTTATTTGTGTTTAATACCTTGTGCGTTATAAGCGATGGCGTAAACAACAAAATGGGTAACTTATTTGCGCCGTATCAGTTTTTTTACTCGTGGGGTAAGGTAACGGGGCAAGAGCTGACAGCGCAAGAGGGTATTAACTCGTTACATACCTTATTGCAGGGCTTGTTTGACAAAGCGCGTTTGCGCGATGTTATGCGCAACTTTGTATTCTTCCCCGATTCAGGAAAAAAAGAGATAAAAATTGTGCCGCGTTATCCCCAATATTATGCGGCTAATAAGTTGTTTGAAAATATAAAGCGGCATTTAAAGCCACAAGGGGATGGTAAAGGCGGTACGTACTTTGGCGCAACGGGTTGTGGTAAAAGTTACACCATGCAATTTTTAACACGCTTGTTGATGAAAAGCGTTGAACTTAAAAGCCCCACCATTATTTTAATTACCGACCGAACCGATTTAGACGATCAGCTTTCGCAGCAGTTTGGAAATGCTAAAACCTACATTGGCGATGATACGGTAAAAACAGTGACCAGCCGTACTCACTTACGTGAGTTACTTGAAGGGCGTAACAGTGGCGGGGTATTTTTAACAACTATTCATAAGTTTACCGAAGATACCCAGTTATTAACTGACCGCACTAACGTTATTTGTATTTCTGATGAGGCGCATCGTAGCCAAGTAAATCTTGATCAAAAAATTACCATTACCGAAAAGGGGGTAAAAAAGACCTTTGGTTTTGCTAAATACCTACACGACTCATTACCAAACGCTACCTATGTTGGTTTTACAGGCACCCCAGTGGATGCGACTTTAGATGTATTTGGTGAAGTGGTTGACTCGTACACCATGACTGAGTCGGTTAAAGATGAAATAACTGTACGCATTGTATACGAAGGCCGCGCCGCCAAGGTGTGTTTAAACAATAGCAAGCTGGCCGAAATTGAAGCTTATTACAAAGAATGTGCCGATGCAGGCAGTAACGAGCTGCAAATAGAAGACAGTAAAAAAGCCACCGCTAATATGAATAGCATTTTAGGCGATCCTGACCGCATACGTGTATTAGCAAGGGACTTTGTTGAACATTACGAAAAACGCGTTGAGGAAGGCTCTACCATTGCAGGCAAGGCAATGTTTGTATGTAGCTCGCGCGGGATTGCCTATCAGCTGTATCAAGAACTAGAAGAACTGCGCCCACAGTGGTTTGATGTAGTAGATACTGATGACGCCCAAAAGCTATCAGATACCGAGCGAAAGCGCGCTATTAGCGAAGGCCGTATTGCCGCCCCCTCTGAAAAAGTAAAAATGGTAATGACGCGTGGCAAAGACGACGTTGAGCGCTTATATAATTTACTTGGCAGTAAAGACGAACGTAAAGAGCTTGATAAGCAATTTAAAAACAAAAACTCAAACTTTAAAATAGCCATAGTGGTAGATATGTGGCTAACCGGTTTTGATGTGCCATTTTTAGATACCATGTACATAGATAAGCCATTGCAAAAGCACAGCTTAATACAAACTATTTCGCGGGTTAATCGCCAGTTTGAAGGCAAAGATAAAGGCTTAGTGGTTGACTACATTGGTATTAAATCTGAAATGAATAAAGCGTTAGCGCAGTATTCAAAAACCGACGAAACCAATTTTGAAGACATTACCGCCTCGGTTATCGAAGTAAAAAACCATTTATCGCTACTTGCCGAGTTATTTCATAAATTTGACAGCAGCCCCTACTTTACAGGCGAAGCCGTTGCCCAGCTAAACTGTTTAAACCACGCCGCCGAGTTTGCAATGATTACCGAAAAACGCCAAAAGCGCTTTATGGATTTAGTTAAGCGTTTAAAAGCCGCTTACGATGTATGTTGCGGCAGTGAAAAAATAAACGAAAACGAGCGTAACCACATTCACTTTTATCTCGCTATCCGCTCTATTATATACAAGTTTACCAAAGGCGAAGCGCCCGATACCGCGCAAATGAACGCCAAAGTTCGTGAAATGATAAGCGAGGCCCTACAAAGCGACGGCGTAAAAGAAGTATTTAAACTCGGCAATGAAGACGGCGGCGAAATCGACATTTTTAATGACGACTACATCGCCAAAATAGAAAAAATAAAACTCCCCAACACCAAAATAAAAATACTGCAACAAATGCTAGCTAAAGCCATTGGCGAGCTTAAAAAAGTAAACCAAACCCAAGGTATCGATTTTACTAAACGCTTTGAATCTCTGGTACAGCGCTACAACGAACGAAAAGAAGATGACGTATTGGTAAGTAGTGTACTTGATGACTTTTCAGAAAGCATGGTTGATATGATTTACAGCGTACGCGACGAAATGAA
>CESO01017431.1_pt1 | contig 14046 bp, 13 predicted proteins | sample 356341 | NCBI WGS metagenome assembly CESO01 (sample SAMEA2621812, study PRJEB7988) | marine metagenome | biome: marine biome (ENVO:00000447); feature: deep chlorophyll maximum layer (ENVO:xxxxxxxx); material: "saline water (ENVO:00002010), including plankton (ENVO:xxxxxxxx)" | depth 35 m
TTCTTGAAACCAATTAACTCCTCTTTTTTCAAGTTTTTTTTCTGAGGTATAAACAATTAACTCGTCAACTATTCCCTCTTTAAGAAATGAATTTACTAACTTTGGTCCTGCTTCTACTAAAATTGAACATATTTCATTTTCTTTATATGAATCAATAATTTTACTTAAATTATTAATTTCAAAAACATCAACGCAAGCATTTTTAAAGAATTTTGATTTATTGCTATATGGCTTGCTTGTTAATAAAATCTTTTTAGCTGGATTTACCGAAAAATCAACACGTGCATTCATGTCTGGATCATCATTTCTCAAAGTATTTCCACCAGTCAAAATGGCATCATGATCAGCTCTAATTTTTTGAATGTCATTTCTGGATGATTCAGAAGTTATAAAAACTCTTTCGGTATCAATATGAGACATGCCATCAAGTGAAGATGCAATTTTAACTGTAATGTAAGGCTTATTATTTTTATGTTTATAAAAGAAGTTCTTATTTTGTTTCTCTACAAGATCCCCAAATAAACCATATTCAACCTCGATATTATTACTCTCTAAGATTTTTATACCACGACCTGCAACTTTTGGATTTGGATCAATGGCACCAATTATAACCTTTTTGAAACCTTTCTTAACTATAAATTCTGCACATGAACCTGTTTTTCCAACGTGACTGCAAGGTTCTAAAGTGCATATTAGTGATAAATCTGAAAAGTTCTCAAATTTTTTACCTAGATGTTTTTGTGCCTCTTCAATTGCATTGATTTCAGCATGATTTTTACCATAGACCTCATGATAACCCTCTGAAATTATTTCACTTCCTTGAATAATTATTGCGCCTACAACTGGATTTGGCTTTGCGGTGTATTTAAATTTATTTGCCTTAGTGATTGCACGAAGCATTAGTTCTTCGTAATTCATTTTTTTGATTTTTTATTTTTAGGACTTTCCTTTTTAAGTGAGTTTATTTCTTCTGAGAAATCTTTTATATCTTGAAAATCTCTATAAACAGAAGCAAAACGAACGTAGGCAACACTATCTACATCTTTTAAAGCGTTCATCATAATTTCTCCAATTTCAATAGATTTAATTTCACGAACACCTCTTGTTCTTATTTCTTTCAAGATTTTTCCAAATACAGAATCAATTTCTTCTACAGATAAAGGTCTTTTTTCAAGAGCTCTCAACATACCTTTCTTTAATTTGGAACCATTAAATGGCTGCCTTTCACCATTGCTTTTTATAACTCTTGGTAGAGCAAGATCAGCTGTCTCAAATGTTGTAAATCTTGATTGACAGACTTCACAAGATCTTCTTCTTCTGATTTGTGTTCCGTCAGTAACTAATCTAGAGTCAATTACCTTGGTATCTTCAGCTTGGCAAAAAGGACAGAACATTTAAACATTATATACTGGAAAATTACTTGTAAGATTGTGTACTTCTTCTTTAATACTTTTTTGCAATTCCATATTTTCAAAATCATTAATAATATTTGAGATCCAATTGCTAATTTGAATTATTTCTTTTTCTTTAAAACCTCTTGTAGTTACAGCGGGGGTTCCAATTCTGATTCCAGAGGTAACAAATGGTGATGCAGGATCATTTGGAACCGAATTTTTATTAACAGTTATGTTTACATTTCCTAAAACTCTTTCCAAGTCCTTGCCTGTTATACCTTTACATCTTAGATCAACTAGCACAATGTGATTTTCAGTTCCATCGCAAACAATATCAATACCATTTGACATAATTGTTTTTGCCATAATTTTTGCATTATCCATAACTTGTTGAATATAGATTTTAAATTCAGGTTCTAGAGCTTCTTTAAAACATAAAGCTTTAGCAGCAACTACATGCATTAGAGGCCCGCCTTGTGATCCAGGGAAAACAGCAGAGTTTAATTTTTTTTCTATTTCTTCATTTGTTTTGGCAAGAATGATTCCAGATCTCGGTCCTCTTAGTGTTTTATGTGTGGTTGATGTAACAACATCAGCATATGGAATAGGGGATGGATATAAATTAGCAGCTACAAGACCTGAAACATGAGCCATATCAACTAAAAAATAAGCTCCAACTTCATCAGCAATTTTTCTAAATTCTTGCCAATCAATAATTCCTGTATAAGCAGAAAATCCTGCAATAATCAATTTTGGATTATGTTTCTTTGCAAGTGATCTTACTTCGTCATAATTTATATCATTGGTTTCAGGATGAAGACCATATTGAAAGCTTTTATAGTTTCTCCCAGAGAAGTTTACTTTTGATCCATGAGTCAGATGACCTCCGTGATCTAAACTCATGCCTAAAATAGTATCGTTTGGTTCCAATAGAGCTAAATAGGCTGCAGCATTTGCTGAGGAACCTGAGTGAGGCTGAACGTTTGCATAATCTGCTTTAAAAAGTTCTTTAGCTCTCTCAATTGCAAGATTTTCTGCAATATCAACATTTTCGCATCCACCATAATATCTTTTTGATGGATATCCTTCAGCATATTTATTTGTAAGAATAGATCCTTGTGCTTCAAGAATTCTTTTTGAGGCATAGTTTTCAGATGCAATAAGCTCTATATGATCTTCTTGTCTACTAGCCTCATGCTCAAATGATGCCCACAAATCTGAATCATAATCTTTTATCGAATTTGAATTAGAAAAAATACTATCGCTTCTTGATGATTTCATGATTATTAAAATAAAGAATTAAACTCAATTTTATATTATCTAAGGCTTTTTGTGCACAAAAGGTTTTGTTCTTTTTGGATAACATGCTTTGCATACTTTGCAACTAAGGCCATAGCATGACCTTGCTGAACAGTATTCTCTTCCCCAAAAAATAATTTGTAAATGGAGTTTGTTCCATGCTTTTTCTGGGAAAATATTCTTGAGATCTTTTTCAGTTTGTTTAACATTTTTTCCATTCGTTAAACCCCATCTTTGAGCTAATCTGTGTATATGTGTGTCAACAGCAAATGCTGGAATTCCAAAGCCTTGGCTCATTACAACTGAGGCAGTTTTATGTCCTACGCCAGGAAGCTTTTCAAGTTCTATAAAATTATTTGGAACTTCACCATTAAATTTGTTCATTAAGATTTTTGAAAGTTCTTTGATTGCTTTTGATTTTTGAGGTCCTAAACCACATGGCTTAATAATTTTATAAATACTATCAATTGTAAGTTTTGACATGCTCTTTGGATCTGATGCAATTGAAAATAGTTTTGGTGTTATTTGATTTACCCTCTCATCAGTACACTGTGCAGATAAAAGAACAGCGATTAGCAATGTGTAAACACTATTATGATTAAGCGGGATAGGGGTTTCTGGATAAAATTTATCTAGAATTTTTATGACAATATTTGCTCTATCAGATTTCTTCATCTTAATTATTAAATGTAGCATAATATTTAAAATCATATGAATGCAAAAAAAATTAAACAATACATCTTGAGAGTCAAACATTCATTCATTGAAGAGACTGATGAAAATAGGCGCATGCTAGATATATATATGAAACATATAGATGGAACTGCAACTAATAATGAGATTAAAAAAGCAAATTATCAGCTTAAACAGGTTTTAAGGAGTTTCGGGCTAGGCATATTATTAATTCTCCCCTTTAGTCCTATTTCAATTCCTTACGTTTTAAAGAAAGCAAAAGATCTGGAAATTGATTTAATACCTGATTGGTATAAAGCTTTAAGAAAGGAAGAAGATAGTCTAGAATAGTTTAGATTTTATTGGAGAAATTATGAAAAATGTAGTTATTGTTGATAGCGTTCGAACAGGATTAGCGAAGTCTCACAGAGGCGGATTTAATATGACTAGGCCAGATGAAATGCTAGCTCATATTATCAATGCTATGTTGGATAGGAACCCAAACTTACCCCCTGAAGATGTTGAAGATATTATTATGGGATGTGGAAATCCAGAAGGGGCTCAAGGACATAATATAGCTAGGAATGCAGCTGTTCTATCTAAGCTACCTATAACTACTGGAGGCACAACTATTAATAGATATTGCTCTTCAGGACTCCAATCAATATCAATGGCAGCAAGTCAAATTATGGCAGGTTGCTATGATACCGTCATAGCTGGGGGTGCTGAGACAATATCAATGATGAACATGAACATGGACAACTTTGTTAACGAAAGACTAGCTCAAGAATCACCAGGTATCTATTTTCCAATGGGCATGACAGCAGAGGTTGTTGCTAAGAGATATGATGTTTCAAGAGAAGCACAAGACGAATATGCATTGGAGAGCCAAATGAGAACTGCTGCGGCTCAACAGTCTGGCGGTTATGACGACGAAATTATTCCAATGGATACTAAAATGTTGTTAACAAATAAAGAAACGGGTGAGTCTAAAGAAATAGATTACACAGTTGATAAAGATGAATGTAATAGGCCAGAGACAACTCTTGAAGGATTATCATCTTTAAAACCAGTATTTGATCCAGAAAATGGATCAGTCACTGCAGGAAATTCCTCCCAATTGTCTGATGGAGCATCAGTGACGTTAGTTATGTCAGAAGAAAAAGCTAAAGATTTAGGTTTAAAACCAACTGCATATTTTAGAGGATTTACAACAATGGGTTGTGAGCCTGATGAGATGGGTATTGGACCAGTGTTTTCGGTTCCAAAACTCCTTAAAAACTATAATTTATCAATGGAAAATATTGATATATGGGAGTTAAATGAAGCTTTTGCTGTCCAAGTTGTATATTGCAGAGATAAACTTGGAATTTCAATGGATAAATTGAATTTAGATGGAGGTTCAATCTCAATCGGGCATCCATTTGGTATGACTGGATCAAGACAAGTAGGTCACTTAACTCGCCAACTACAAAACTTAGACAAACAATTTGGTATTGTAACAATGTGTATTGGTGGTGGTATGGGAGCCAGCGGATTGTTCGAAAGATACCCTTCTTGATATCTGAATCAGAGATCCTAAGATCATTTCAACACCTAGTTGAAGAAAATGATAAAGATTTTGTTATTATCGGATCTGGTGATGATGCAGCTGTAATAAAAGCTCAAAAAAAAGATCTTATTCATTCTACAGATATATCAAAAGAAGGAACCCATTTTCCAATTAACTCTAATCCCGAAGATATTGCTTATAGATCTATAGCCGTTGCTTTAAGTGATTTAGCAGCTATGGGAGCATACCCATCATTCATAACAGTCGGCCTAACATCAAATAAAACAGATATTAAATGGTATAACGATTTTACTAGAGGATTAGAAAAAATAATTAAGGAATATGATATTAAATTGGTAGGGGGTGATGTTACATTTGGTGATTTAAATGTTTGCATAAATGTTTTTGGGTATTCTTATGTAAATCCTCTTCTTAGATCTACAGCCAAACCAAATGAACTAATCTACATTACAGGAACTCTTGGAAAAGGGCGAAAGGGTCTAACAGATTGGCAAAATAGCAAACAATCTAAATACCAATTAGACTTTTTTAGACCAAAAGCGAGATTTGATATGGCTGAATTTATTTCAAGTTTTGCCTCCTCATGCATCGATGTTTCGGACGGATTAATAAAAGACTTAGGTTCTATATGTAAATTATCGAATGTAGGAGCAATCTTAAATTATGAAGATATTCCTATTACAAATGATATAAAGGATCTCTCCTATGGAGATGATTATGAATTATGTTTCACTTGCGAAAAACAATTCGAAGAAAAACTAAAGACGAAAGGCTTGAAATCTATAGGAAAAATAGTTGACGATCTCGGTGTCAAATTAGTAAAAGAAAATAAGATAATTAATTTTACAAAAACTGGCTGGGATTCTTTCGAGTAAAGTTGTTAAAATTATAAACAATGAGTGAATTTCCAGATTTAAAGAAACCTTTTGATTTTATTGCTAGTCTTGGCGGTATTGGTTTAATTCCTATTGCTCCTGGTACATTTGGGAGTATTTTTGCCACGATAATCTTTGTAATACTTTCACATTTTGTTGATATGTTTATATTTACAGCTTGCATTGTTTTAATTGCTGTATGGGTGTGTGAAAATGCTTCTAAAAATTTAGCACAAAAAGACCATAAATCTATTGTAATTGATGAACTGGCTGGTATGTGGGTGGCTCTTGTACCAGTGCTATATTTTGCTTCAAATCAAGACGAAAGAGTCATATATACCTTTCTCGCTTTCATATTTTTTAGGATTTTTGATATATTAAAACCTTTCCCAATATCATATTTCGATAAGAAGTTTAAAAATGGTTTTGGTATTGTTTTTGACGATATTATTGCTGGAATAATTTCTGCAACTTTAAGTACGCTTATAATATTTTTTTTAATTTAGATATTATTTTATCTGAGCTAAGCCCAGCCTCATTCAACATTTCACTTCTTGAAGCATGGTCAATAAATTCATCAGGTATGCCAAATAAAATAGACTTAATATTTATTCCTTCTTTAGAACAGAATTCTTGAACAGCACTTCCGGCTCCACCCATGATTGATCCATCCTCAATAGTTATAAACCAATCTGCTGTTGATAAATATTTCTTTAAGATTTCATCGTCTAATGGCTTTACAAATCGCATATCTATTAATGTTAATTCTAAAGTACTTGCAACATTTATAGCCTCCTCTATGAGAGCTCCAAAATTTAAGACCACTATATTTGAATTACCCTCATTGATTAATTTAGCTTTTCCTATTTCGTATGGTTTTAAATCTTTATTAATTTTTGCATTCGAACCAATACCTCTTGGATATCTTACCGATGAAGGACCTTTGTGAAGATATGCCGTTGTTAATAGGTGCCTAGCTTCATTTTCGTCCGATGGTGTACAAATCATCATATTAGGTATACATCTCAAATATGCAATATCATAGTTACCTGAATGAGTTGGACCATCTTCCCCAACAAGACCTGATCTGTCCAGTGCAAACATTACATCAAGATTTTGAACTGCAACGTCATGAATCAACTGATCATAAGCTCTCTGAAGAAATGTTGAATATATTGCTACTACAGGCTTCTTTTTTTCACAAGCTAGTCCAGCAGCAAAAGTTACAGAATGCTGTTCAGCAATTGCGACATCAAAATATCTATCAGGAAATTTCTCACTAAAACTTACCAATCCAGATCCTTCTCTCATAGCTGGAGTTATTCCTATTAGATCATTATCATACGAGGCCATATCCACTATCCAATCACCAAAAACATCTTGATATTTTTTTTGTTTTGGTTTTTGATCATTTAAAGAATTTATTTTTCCAATTGCATGAAATCCTATTCTATCTGCTTCAGCTTGATCTAATCCCGCACCTTTTTTTGTTATAACATGTAAGAATTGTGGGCCATCAAATTCTTTTAGATTAGATATGACATCTTTTAATTCTTTGATATTGTGACCGTCTATAGGCCCAATATAATTTAATCCAAGTTCTTCGAAAATCGTACCTGGTGCAACTATTGCTTTCATTTGAGATTCAACCTTTCTAGCAAGATGGTGGGCTTGGGGTAATGGTTTTAAAAAGCTTGCACCGCTTTTCTTAATGCCTTTGTATATTTTTGATGCCCATATCCTTGAAAAATAATTTGATAAACCTCCAATATTCTCAGAAATAGACATGTCATTATCATTTAAAATTATTAGAATATTTGGTTTTAAGTGCCCCGCATGACTTAATGCTTCAAATGCTATCCCGGCTGTCATAGCTCCATCTCCGATGACTGCAATGTGTTTTTTATCTGGATTAGATTTTTTTGACCCTATAGCCATGCCAAGAAGTGCGCTAATCGATGTGCTTGAATGTCCTACACCAAATGCATCATACTCGCTTTCATTTCTGGAAGGGAATGGAGCCAACCCACCTTTTTTTCTTATTGTTTCAATTCGGTCTTTACGTTCTGTAATTATCTTATGTGGATATGCTTGATGGCCTACATCCCAAACTAAATTATCAAACGGCGTGTTGAATAAATGATGAATGACTATAGTAAGTTCTATTACGCCAAGACCACCACCCAAATGACCACCACTTTGACCAACAGAATATAATAAAAATTCTCTTAATTCATCAGATAAAGTCTGTAGCTCATTTATTGAAAAAGATTTTAAATCTGAAGGATTATTTATGCTATCTAATAGGGGTGTGTTTGGTCTTTTAGAAGGAATTTGTTTGAAGACTCTCAATTTATTTATCTCTATATGCAATATATTTTGCTAATTCTATCAGCATATTAGCTTTGGTTGAGCATAGACTTTCTATATCTGATATAGCATTTTCAGAGAGGGTTATTGATTTCTCTATAGCACGATCTATGCCAACAACACTCGCATATGTAGATTTAAGATTTTTTATGTCAGAGTTAGTGCTTTTTCCGAGTGTTTCTTTATCAGATGTAATTTCAAGAATATCATCTGTAATTTGGAAAGCTAACCCTATTTTTTTTCCATAAGAATTAAGCACTTTCTTCGCATTCTTATTAGGATTACCTATTTGACCAAACAGCACTGAGCATTCCATCAATTTGCCAGTTTTAAGAGCATGAATGTTTTCTATGGATCGCTGATCAATTAATTTTGACTCACTTTCAATATCAAGATGTTGTCCATAAACCATTCCATTTTTTCCACATGCTGATGCAAGAGATTTGATTGCGATAATTTTTTCATCAGATGAAAGATCTTTATCATCTGATATAATTTCGTAAGACAACGCTTGTAATGCATCTCCAGTAAGAATTGCATTTGCTTCTCCATATTTGATATGCGAAGATGCCTTACCTCTTCTTAAACTATCGTTATCCATTGAAGGCAGATCATCATGTATAAGCGAATAAGTGTGCATTAATTCGATCGAAGTTGATAAATTCAACAGAGATCTATCAGAAATATTATTATTTATTTTTCCTGATGCATAGACTAATGCTGCTCTGAACATTTTGCTTTCAGCTAAAGCGGAATATTTCATAGCTTCCTCAATTAAATTTGAATTACCGATATATCTCTCAATATTAGAGGAAACTTGATGTCTTACATGAGACATAAATTTTTCGAGCATTTTAATCTAAGATTTATTTATTTCTACTGAAGATCCATCATCTAGCAATTTCTTAATTTTTAATTCCGCATCCTGAAGCTGTTTTTGACACTTCTTTACCAGGTTAACTCCTTCTTCAAATGATTTTACTGAATCTTCAAGATTAATATTTTCTTCTTCTAATTTTTCTACAATGGATTCAAGTTCTTTAAGTGATGACTCAAAATCTATTTTTTTATTTTCTTTAGCCATTATTTATTGTATGTCATTAGCATGCGTTTTAAAGTATTTTTTATATTCATTTTTTAATGCATGGGGCAGTGAAAGCACAGCTGGAGTTAAAATTAAGGTCATGAATGTGCTAAAACCGAGTCCCCATACAATTGAAACAGCAAGATTTGACCACCAATCAACAACTCTACTACCAATCACAATGTCTCTTGAGATTATATCAACACTTATTCCCATTGCTAAAGGCAATAAACCAAAAATTGTTGTTAGCGATGTCAATATAATCGGCCTAAGTCTTTGCTTGCATGCATTAATGATATGAATTGATTGATCAATTTGAGGTGACTCAGCCTTTAATTTATTAAAGGTATCAATCAATACAATATTGTTATTTACTACAATTCCTGCAAGAGTAACAATAGATATGCCTGTCATTGTGGTGCTAAATGATTTACCAGTTATGAGAAGTCCTAGCAAAACTCCCACAAAAGAAATTGTAACAGCAGAAAGAATTATAAAGGATTGATAAAAACTGTTAAATTGAGTAATAAGCATTAATAACATCATAAATATAGCTGTTATGCCTGCGATAATTATAAAATTATTAACATCCTCAGTTTCCTCAGCCATGCCACTAAATTGATAGCTTATGCCCGGCCCAAAGTCTTCAGACTCTAACCAATTATTTAGCTCTTTTATTTTGCTTGAAACTTTAGACTCATCCTCTGTTCCAGCACCAATTTCTTGAAAATACTTTCCATTTTTTCTATTCACAGTTTGTCTGTTTTCTTTTGGAACAACTTTAACAAATGAACTAACTGGAACGGTTCCCTGCCTAGTAACAACATTTAAATCTCTAATGCCTGTAATTGTTCTATCTGAATCAGGAAATCTTGCTCTAATTTCAACTTCGTCCTTTGCATCATCCGGCCTATATTCTCCAACTTTAAAACCAGATGTAAGCATTTGTACTAATGCACCAACATCACTGACACTAACGCCTAGTTGAGCTGCTTTTTGCTTATCAACTTCAACACTCCATTCAACTGATGGATATGCTTTTGATGAAAAAATATTATTAAGGTCGGTCATATTATTACGCATATAATTTTCGATTTTAGTAACCGCTTCATTAACTTGCTCTTCAGTATCTCCATAAACATCTAATTCAATAGGGGAATCAAATGAAGGACCGCCTTCATCTGCCTCAATTTCAACAGTTATTCCTGGTAAATCTTTAATAGATTCTTTTAAAAGGTCCATGATTTCAAAACCTGATATTTTCGTTTGTGATGGTTCCAAGGTTTCAATAAAACCACCACCTACTCTGTCTGAACCTGACTGCCACCAATCCGAACCTGATCGAAGATATACATTTTTAATACCCTCGACCTCTAAAAATCTTTCTTCAACTTGTTCAATAATCTCTTTGGTTTCTAGTGCAGAAAAATTACCTCTTGCCTTAACGGTAACATTGGCCTGAATGGGATCTACGATAGCAAAATATATAGTACCCATTCCTGAAATGGAGTAACTCAATATTATGATGAGCAAAATAGATATAACTGCTGTGACGGTCTCAATTGGATTTCTTACAAACCTTTTAATATATTTACCATACCAATTAGTTAGTTTTACAAAAATTGAAGTATGACCATCATTATTATTTAGAGCTGATTCTTTTTGTCCAAAGTATGCTCCTAATACAGGAATCACAATTAAAGAGTAAAACAAGGAAGCAGACAAAACGAAGAAAATAGTTATAGGAAGATACTTCATAAATTGCCCAGTAAATCCAGGCCAAAACATCATTGGTATAAATGCAGCAAGTGTTGTGCCTGTCGATGCTATTATTGGATAAAACATTCTTTTAGAAGCAAGAGTGTATCCCTCAACTCGCGATAGACCTTCCGAGATTTTTTTGTCAGCATACTCCGTAATAACTATTGATCCGTCTATTAACATTCCCATGCCAAGAAGCAATCCCATCATAACTAGGAAGTTAACCTCCATATCAAGTGTGTATAAAATTAAATATGTCATTAAGAAGCAAAATGGAATTGATAGCCCAACCAACATTGATACTCTAGTTCCCATACTTGCTATTACTAGCACCATTATTAATACCACAGCAGCAATAATATTGCCGTTAAGCTCTTTTACCATTAGGCTTGCATATATTGTGTCATCATTTGAAATCACAATATTTAGATTTTGTGGAAGATTTTTTTCAAAATCTAAAAGTACTTCTCTAATAGCACCAGAAGCATCTATAGCATTTGCACTTTCTCTTAAAGAAATTTCTAGAGTTACAGCGTCTTCGCCATTCACTCTCGCATAAGACGTAAAGTCTTTAAATGTCCTCTTAATAACAGCTATATCACCAAGGGTAACAATCGCATCATTTGTAACTTTTACAGGGATTGCATAAACATCTTTAGCAGACTCAATAATGCTTGGAACCTCGATATTAAAACTGCCCCTTCCAGTATCTTGTTTACCTCCTGGAATAATAAGGTTGTTATTTGAGACAGAGTTATATATGTCAGATAATGTAACCCCATATGACTCCATTTTTGCTTTATCAATTACTCCTTCAAGGACTTCCTCTGGAGCTCCGGTCATTCTTACTTCAAGAATTTGTTCAATTGGTTCAATGTTATCTTTAAGCTCTCTAGCATAAAAAACTTTCTGCCTAACAGAACTTCCTCCAACTATACTAATGTTCATTACAGGAAAACTTGCTTCACTGTACTCTTGAATCTGGGGATCTTCTGCTTCAAGGGGGAGTTGATATTTAATTTCTTCAACACCTTGCTTTACATCAACCAAAGCTTTGTCAATATCAAAGCCAACCTCAAACTCAAGAAATACTCTCGCATAACTTAAATAGCTAGTAGACCTTATGCTCTTTACACCTGTTACATTTTTTAATCTATTTTCTAAAGGTCTTGCTATTAAACGTGATGTATCACCTGGAGATGCTCCATCTAAAAACACAGAAACAGTTATAAATGGCAATTGCACATTAGGAGAAGCTGCAATTGGAATTTCTTGTCTTGCATAACTACCTGCAATAATTACCATAAAGGCAACTAATAAAGTTGTTTTTGCTTTACTTATAGCAAAATCAATTATTTTGATCATAAACGATTGGTAATAACTTCTTGACCGTCTTCAACAAAACCTTGTCCTTGAATTATTATCTCAGCTTCATCAGGAATTCCAGTAACCCATAACCCCTCCTCTGAGTCTTCCAATATAATAATTTCTTCAAACTCAGCATATTTTCCTTTATCCACAATTCTTATTCCTAATTTGCCTTCATCATTCAAAAGCAAAATAGATGGTGATATTTTGTGAGCTTTTACTTTGTCTATTTCTATACTTATCTCTGCAGTAAGACCGTCTTTAACTGAGCCATCAGGATTTTTTATCTGAGACTCAACACTAAAAGTTCTCGTATCTGGAGATGCACTTTTTGAAACAAATGTAAGCTCACCTATAATGCTTTGCCCAGTTACAAGCTCAACATATACGTTCTGACCAATACGAACCTTGTTAATATCATATTCAGGAACTCCAGCAATGAACGTTATGGGATCCAATTGAATGATAGTTGCACATACCTGACCTCTTTCTAAGAAATTTCCTGGTTTGACAATTTGTTCAATAAAACCAGAAAATGGGGCCTTTACCTCTGTTCTATTTAGCTCAACTACGCCCAGACTACATAAAACAGTATCCCTTTCAACGTATGCTCCTTGTATAGCTCCGATCTTTACAACCTCACCAGATGTTTTCGCTTTAACATTTATTCTTTTTTCTGATTTTGTTGAGGCTTTAAGTTTTATTAATGGTTGATACTCTACTGCTTCACTTAATAATGTTTGAACATTAAATAAATCACTTGATTCAATAGATTTTTGGGCCTCATCATCTTTAAAAAAACCTGAGATCATCCATAAAATAATAGGAATGAGAATGTATAAAGATATTCGAATATTTTTTGTTATTTTCATGATATATATTTATTATAACTATCGACATATATAGTGCCAATAGTCTATTTTTTTTAAACCTTATGCTTATTCCTGAGTTTTTTAAATAAATCTTTATTTAAGGGACTAAGTTTTTCTTTATTTTTATTATTTTTAATAATAAATTTCTTTCCTTCTTTTGCACTTCTTTTCAAAGAGATAAAAGTTTTTTTAAATAATTGAAAAGTCTCATTTGTATTTTTTTCATTTAATATATTCCAACCGACTTTTTTTCCTGTGTAAAAAACGATAGGATGAGACCAATTAAATTCATTTCTAGGTTGATACGATCGCCTAGCCTCAACATATGCCTCTTCTACGGATGGAAAGCCATCATCTCTATTAATATCATCACAAGCCTTGAGTAAATCCGTTAAAGTTGGGAGATAAGACTGAGAAATAATAACACTTTCAACACCTTCAAGAATTATTTCTGCTGGAATATTTTTCAAGCTAATTGCCCAAAGTTTTTTACCTTCTTTTAATTTCTCGTCAGTTCCAAAGACTTTATAAAATTGATAATGGTAGGCCAGCTCAAGTTTTAAAAATAATGAGTCGATTGCGCTAATTAAATCTTCTTTAGTCGAGGCTGATTTCGCTTGCCCATGTTTTATCATTTTTTCTTGCTTTAAAATCTTTTGAGTATTGTCCTGGTTCAGAATATTTCTTATTTTTTTCATTATCACTAATATTACCATTAATCATATGTCGTCTCTTAACATGATCAATAAATTTAGAATTCCAAGTTGTAAAAGCTGCG
>CESO01041681.1_pt1 | contig 14014 bp, 11 predicted proteins | sample 356341 | NCBI WGS metagenome assembly CESO01 (sample SAMEA2621812, study PRJEB7988) | marine metagenome | biome: marine biome (ENVO:00000447); feature: deep chlorophyll maximum layer (ENVO:xxxxxxxx); material: "saline water (ENVO:00002010), including plankton (ENVO:xxxxxxxx)" | depth 35 m
AAGCAGGGGGTCCGCGGTTCGATCCCGCGTAGCTCCACCATTTAAATTATTTAAATACTTTTTTTTTTAAAATTTTATAGTATATTTATGTATATATTACTTAACTGCACATTTTAAGGAGCCATAACAAAAATGACTGATAAAGCTGAAGGAAAATGCCCAGTAATGCATGGAGCGATGACAACTCATAGCTCAAGTGGAACATCAAATAAGGATTGGTGGCCTAATCAATTAAATTTAAATATTCTTCATCAACATGACACAAAATCAAATCCTATGGACGATGGATATGATTATAGAGAAGAATTTAAAAAAATTGATTACGATGCATTAAAAAAAGACCTTAACGACTTAATGACTGATTCGCAAGAGTGGTGGCCTGCAGATTATGGTCATTATGGGCCCTTCTTTATCAGGATGACTTGGCATGCTGCTGGAACATACAGAAATACAGATGGAAGAGGTGGTGGTGGTACTGGTGCTCAACGTTTTGCCCCTTTAAATAGCTGGCCTGATAATGGAAATTTAGATAAAGCTAGAAGACTCCTTTGGCCTGTAAAACAAAAATATGGTAAAAAAATTAGTTGGGCAGACTTACTAATTCTTGCAGGTAATGTTGCTATTGAATCAATGGGTGGAACAACATTTGGATATAGCGGAGGAAGGCCAGATATATGGGGACCTGAAGAGGATATTCATTGGGGTCTTGAATCAGAATGGTTGGATAACAAAAGATATAAAGGCGAGAGAGAGTTAGATAATCCGCTAGCAGCTGTTCAAATGGGACTGATATATGTGAATCCTCAAGGACCAGATGGCAATCCAGATCCTTTGGCAAGTGCTCACGATATTAGAGAAACATTTGGAAGAATGGCTATGAACGACGAAGAAACTGTTGCACTAGTTGCAGGAGGTCATACTTTTGGAAAGGCTCATGGTGCTGGTGGAGAAGATCACGTTCAATCTGAGCCAGAAGGAGCCCCTCTAGAAGAAATGGGTTTTGGATGGTCTAGTACTTTTGCTTCAGGAGTAGGTAGCGACACTATAACTAGTGGTATCGAAGGCGCCTGGACAGCAAACCCAACTCAATGGGATAACGGGTATTTTGACTTATTATTTGGATATGAATGGGAATTAACTAAAAGTCCTGCTGGTGCTCATATTTGGCATGCTGTTGGTCAAACAGAGGAAGATATGGCACCTGATGCCGAAGATTCATCAAAGAAAGTTCCAACAATGATGACTACTGCTGATATGGCTTTAAGAGAAGATCCTAGTTACAACAAAATTTCAAAACGATTCCATGAAAATCCTAATGAATTTGCAGATGCATTTGCAAGAGCTTGGTTTAAACTTTTACATAGAGACATGGGACCTAAAACTAGATATATGGGGCCAGAGGTACCAGAGGAAGAACTAATATGGCAAGACCCAGTTCCAAAAGGTAATTCTAAATATAATTTAGAAACAGCAAAGCAATTAATTACCGATTCAGGATTATCTATTCAAGAAATGGTTGAAACTGCTTGGGCAAGCGCATCAACTTTTAGAGGCTCAGATATGCGTGGAGGTGCAAACGGAGCAAGAATTAGATTAGCTCCTCAAAAGGATTGGGAGGTAAACAATCCTAGCCAACTTAATAAAGTTCTTGATGTATATCAGAAAATTTCAAATGAATCTGGAGCTTCGATTGCAGATATTATCGTTTTAGCTGGAAATATTGGTATTGAAATAGCTTCAGGATTTGAAGTTCCATTCATACCAGGGAGAGGCGATGCTTCTCAAGATCAAACAGATGTTGAGTCATTTGAAGTTTTAGAATCAAAGTCTGATGCATTTAGAAATTTTCATGCTAAGGGCGTTAATACACCCCCAGAAGAAATTATGCTTGATAAAGCTCAATTATTAGGTCTAACAGCACCAGAAATGACAGTGTTAGTTGGCGGAATGAGATCTCTTGGGATTAGTTCAAACGGGTATGGAGTATTTACAGAGGATTCTAATAAACTGAGTAATGACTATTTTAAAACTTTACTTGATATGTCTGTTCAATGGAAACCAAATGGAACAGGAAACTCATATGAAGCATTTGATAGAAGCTCAGGTGAAAAAATTAGAACAGCTTCAAGATCAGACTTAGTATTTGGTTCCAACTCTCAACTAAGGGCTATTGTAGAAGTATATGCTGAAGATGATTCAAGTGAAAAGTTTGTAAAAGATTTCGTTAATGCTTGGAATAAAGTTATGAATGCTGATAGATTTGATATCCAGTAATCTATTTAGTTCCTAACATTTTTGTACTTTGTATCGATTGAATAAAATACTTGGAAATAACTGCAATTATGTTCATATATAATTGTGCCAGCAGTAATTTAGTTGAGATAAGCTCTATATTAAGAAAATCAAAATAATATATTCCAAAGATAGTAAAGAAAGAGAAGAACATTAGTAACCGATAAGCTAATGTTTTTGCTTGCATTAAATAAGCAGTGAGTGTTGAAATCATAATTATAATGAAACCAAAAATTGCGATCTCAGAATATTCATGTAAAGCAACAAAAGTAAGAACACATCCTGATACAGCAATTGTAAATAACATTTGCAGGAAGCCAAATATTTTTACATCTGAGCCAATTTCAGGATTAAATTTCTTGTAAAAATCGTTAGGATCTTTCTCTTCAATACAATCCTCAGGCCTCCAATATGTTTGAGAAAACCAAACCTTTATTTTATCTTTCCATGATTTAGTCTTAATAGTATCTTTAACCATAATTGAAAGAACCTGGAAATTTGCCCACATAGGATTCCAGCTGTTTAAAGGAGTTGCTGTTCCATATACAGGCTGTAAATCAGATCTTTGAGATGTATATGTTCCAAACATTCTGTCCCATATTATAAATACACCACCATAGTTAGCATCAATATATTCTTTGTTTTTAGCATGATGTATTCGATGATTCATTGGTGTTATAAATATTTTTTCTAGAAAACCCAGGTGACCTATGTGTTCTGTATGAACCCAAAATTGATAAACAAGATTAACACCAGCAACAGCTATAAAAACTTCAACAGGTACTCCAAGAAGTATCATTGGCATGTAGAAAATCCATTTCCAAAGCCATCCAGTGCTAGTTTGTCTCAGCGCAGTAGCAAGATTATAGTCTTCACCATGATGATGTACGCTATGTGTTGCCCATAGTATTTTTATTTCATGATGCATTCTATGCATCCAATAATAAGACAAATCATATAAAAGAAATGCCATTATCCAGGTAAATGGATTTTTAGCAGAAAGCAATGCCAGCCCATTTTTATTTAAATAAGAACTTATATATAAAAATATTACACTTTGTATGCCAAGATTAAGCATGGTTGGAAATCTACTTATCATACCTATTGTGATACTCGTTACAGTATCATTTAAGCGATAAGTATTTTTACCTACATATCTTCCATAGATGTACTCTACAATTATCAGTAAAAAAAACACTGGTATTGCAAGAGTAATGATTATTGATTTATCGGTAACAACTTCCATATTTTAGAATTATATAAAAAATTTATTTATTTTGTCTGAATACAGCTTAATGCCCCTAGTACATTACCATATTCTCTATTTTCTTCAAATAGACCATTTATTTTTGCAAGACCAAGTCTATCTTCTATTCCAGACTTAATTACATCATTTAGTGAAACTCTGCCAAGAAAATATACTTTATTTTCATTGCATATCATTGCATTTAAATATGATATTGTTCCTATTACTTCACCGATCATATTTGATATTGAAGCTGCTATATCTTCAGATAATAAATTTTCATTATCTTTTGCCTTCGCAAAATTTGAGGCAGTTATTTCTGGATACAATGAACCAATCTTATTTACAACATCCCCAATCAAGAAATCCAATTTTTTTCTATTTCCTTTTTTTGCTAGTTGGTCGATATCATTAGGATTTTTATTATTAATTAGGTGCTTTGTTAATCCAAGAAGAGTTCCTCCTCCAACAGATATACCACCCAAATGTGTAAACAAACCGTTATTATGATATATGCATGCAGTTCCTGTTCCAGCACTTGCAGCTACGAAAGGTTTATTTCCAATGTTATACAGAGCAATTGCGCCATGGCCAATAGCATCAACTTCATTAATTTTAATAATAGGAATATTATTGTAACTATCTTTTAAATCACTAGATTTGCCACCAGTTACAGCTATTTTTTTAATTTTACTTATATCTAGTTCAATCGAGTTAAAAATTTCAACTAAAAACTCTTCATTAATTTTCTTGGTAGGGAATGTAAAAAATTTATTTTTATCATCCTTATTTGTTACAACATCGGTATTTGTTATTCCAAAATCAATAGCAACTAACATACTTATTTATGACTTATTCAAGAAAAGAGCTAGGCCATGACATTGGAAGTTGCTGTTGTGGATTAAATACTTTTATACCTGATACAGGAAAAGCTTTAGATGCTGCTTCTATCTCATTCTCACTAATATATTCACTAGGTAATAATCTAAATACATCAAGACCTCTTGTAATTTCAGTTCCATAAATGAAACCTTCGTAATAGTATGTGGACCAATATCCACCTGTGATTAGTAAGTCTTTTAACACTGGACCTCTATCAAAGTAAGCGATTTCTTTTGGATTCGAAGAATCTGTAAAGTCCATTATTGAAATACCTCCCTGATACCAAGCTTGAACAAATATATCTCTATTTGGTATTGGGATTATAGATCCATTGTGTGCCACACAATTTTCAGTTTCTAATTGAGGAGCAGGCATTTTATAGTGGCTTCTAAATTCTAGTTTGTTATCAACAATGTCATAGATTGCATCAGCTCCCCAATCTAAAGGATCCCACGCGCGACATCTTGCTCGACCACCGCCACCCCATTCATCGGTAAAAATTACTTTAGTTCCATCATTATTGAAAGTTGCAGAGTGCCAATAAGCAAACCCAACATCTGATACAACATCTAATCTTTTGGGATTATATGGGTCTGTTATATCGAATAAAATTCCATTACCAGAGCATGCTCCAGCAGCAATATTTGCAGAAGGGAAAACAGTAATATCATGACATTGATCAGTCGGTGAGGTGTCTTGAGTATCATCTCCATGATCTCCACCACGCCATAGACCTGCAACTCTACCTGTTTCCATATCCATAAATACAGCGGGGCTTTTAACAATTTTTGATTTAGATGGATTACTAACAGGTATTTCAATTACGTCGATTGTAAAATATGAGGTTCCGCCACCATCCCAACCAAAGCATTCAGATAATTCTTCATTATCTCTAACGCGTCCAGTTCCAGAGTTATAAACAATTATTTTACTATCTGAACTAGAAACTACTGAATGTGTATGAGATCCTCTGCATGTTTGTACTGCTCCAACTTGCTCAGGTTTAGTTAAATCAGAAATATCAAAAATTCTTATACCTCTAAATCTATCAGGACTTGAATCTCTATTAACACCCTCCAAACCACAATCAATCCTACTCCTATTTTCTTCAACAGACATAATGAGCAAATCACCAACTATTGATACGTCTCCTTGACCTCCTGGACATACAACAGAAGAAATGAGATTTGGAATACCATTTTGATTTAATTCATAAATATTAAAACCATGATAATTACCAGCAACAAGAACATTATCTTTGAATGCCATATCAGTGTTTGCAAAGGACAACATTGGTGATCGAAGAGATCTTGAAATCTCTGCAGTAGTTTTATTTTCGTTATCTTCAGTTAAGTCCTCTGATCCTTTTGCTTCAGGATTTTCAGGATCAAAAAATCCAGTTGGTTTTTTAAGAGAAGCTATTAATTCCATATTTAAGATAGCCTCATCAGCAATATATAAACCAGGCGCCAATCCAGATCTTGGATCATCTGAAAGACTTACCAAAATACCATTCATTCTTTCAATTTCAACGCCCTGATCGTTAACCAGATCTGATACAAATTCATTTAGAATAGGGTCATATGTATTTCCTGGATATTTTTTCAACTCTTCAACCATCTCTAATGCACCATCATGGTGAGTTATCATTAATTGAAGGAAAAGCCTATCAAAATCTGTACTTTTAGAATCTCTTAGGTCGTTTAATTGTTTTGGTGTTGCCATGCCAGCCATATCTAAATGCATATCATGACTCTTATTCATATGATGATTTCCATGCATATGATGATCATCACTTGAATTGTCATTAAATTCATTTCTTTGTTTCAACCAGCTTTCCATAAAGTTAATTTCATCTTTCTGAGAAACGTCAATTCTTTTGGCAAGATCAATTATTGTCTTATTATTTGTTCTTTCACTTGCCATGCTTGACATAAGAATTGCTTGCTTGTGATGGACTATCATCCCCTTAAGGAACTCAACATCTGCTTTTATATATGATGTATTGGATATATTTGTTGCATCTTCAGCTCCAAGGAATATGGATGGTTCACCTGGAGCCCCAGGTTGAACTATAGGAGGGCTTTCGTTATTTGACGCAAAGATTATTTGGTTACAAATTATTAATATAAATACAATATATCTATTTCTGTTCATCTTCACTTATATCCTCTGCTTGACCTTCAATAATATTTGATTCCTTTTTATTTTTTCCATACCTATTCCACAACCACGACCAATTCATTCTTTTTGACTGTTCGAATGAGTCTATTTGTTTCTTTGACGCTCTAAGTCTCAATAAATAAAAGAAAATCGCAAAAGAAATTAGCCCAATAATTAAAATAATTGGATTTCCAGAAAACATTATCTAGATCTAAATTTAGCTAACAATCTCAAAATTTCTATATAAAGCCAGACAAGCGTTGTAGTCAATGCCATTGCACCAAAATATTCCATATACTTTGGAGCGCCATGCTCTGCTGACTGCTCGATAATATCAAAATCTAAAACTAAACTTAATGCTGCCATACCCACAACAAACAAGGAAAGTCCTATAGAGAAGTTACCGCTACCAGAAAATATTTCAGGTGATGTGTTTGTTACCAGTGTATAAATAAATACTCCTATATAGAACAATAATATCCCAAAGATCGCAGAACATAACATCAATACAAAATTCTGACTTGGTTTTACAAGACCTGATTTATACAAAAATAACAAAGTTCCAGCTACACAAAAAGTTAACGAAACGGCCTCAAGAACTATTCCAGGGAACATAGTTTCAAATAGTAAGGAGATAGTACCTATAAAGAAACCTTCACCAATAGCAAATACTAACCAAGTTTTAGGTGCCAAGTGAGGTCTAGGATTTACTATGAAACCTATAAAAGGCATCCAAAAACCGAATGTAATAACACTAGAAATCCCAGCAGCAAAAATTCCAATGTATGAAATCATAGTCATTAATGGGCTGGGAAAATTCCAAGAAATAGCTGCAGTTGAAACCAAAACAGCCAACATTATAGCTGTTTTATTTACAGCACCATCTAAAGTCATTTTTTCTGATCCCATTGATGCAGAAGAGTTGAATGCTGATGATCTGATTACAGGGTTTCCTGATCTTCCAAAGGTGTCAAGAGCTGCATGTTTAGACATAATTATTCTCCATATTTAATAACATACTAATAAGGTATGGCCATAAAGACAAATTTAAAGTTATAAAGCTGTAGGGATTTGACCAAACTTTTCTAAAGGTTTCTTCATTTCAGCCCAGTCGCATTCAAAGTCATCTGGTGCATGTTCATATTCAAGCAAACCAAGCGCCTCAAATTTTGGTCTAACTTCATCAGTTAATAAGCCAATCCTTTTAAGATTAGGCATCACTCTAGAAAATAAGAAATTTCTAAACATCTCAAATGTGCCAGTATTCAATTGGAATTCTCTAGCCTCATCTTCAGACATTTTTAAAAATCTTTGTTCAGATTTTGTATTAATGAGTCTATCCCTTGAGATAACACAAGCTTCATATGCAAATTCAGCTCTATCATTTATTTCTTCAGGTGAGAGTGTTTGAATGTAGTCTTCTAAGTAATTAATACCAAATGTAACATGCCTTGCTTCGTCTCTTACAACATAATGGAGAAGTTGTTTCAAAAGCGGATCTTTTGTAATGGCCTTGAGCATCTGAAAAGCAGCAAGAGCCAAACCTTCAATAATAATTTGCATACCAATAAATTTTAAATCCCATCTTTCATCAGTCAGAATCTTGTCTAGCAATAACTTCAGAGATGGATTTATAGGATAGTGAATGCCAATCTTTTCTTGAAGATATCTATTAAAAACTTCTACATGCCTTGCTTCATCAAATGTTTGTGATGCAGCATAGAGTTTTGCATTATAAGTTGGCGCACATGATGCTAATTGTGAAGCAACCAATAGGGCACCTTGTTCTCCGTGAAGAAATTGACTCATAAGCTCAGCAGTACTGTGTCTATCGAAGAGTATTTTTTCTTCTTCAGATAAATTTTCGTATGCTTCTAAGGTTTCATGAGGAAGTTGCTCATCTGGCTCAATTATTTTTTCATCTGCAGGATGAGTGTATTCCCAGTTTAGATCTATAGAGCCGTTCCAATTAAGCTCTTTACCAAGTTCATATAGCTTTTTAATTCTATTATCTGCAATCGTATAGTCCCAGTTATAGGCTCCAGTGAGAGGAGTGTGAAAGATCTCTACAACATCTTCGACCTGTTTTTGCGAAAGATTTAGATCTTCATCAAAGTATAGTAAATCTTCTGGGGGTCCTTTCTGCTTTTGAATCTTCATATTTTTTTTACCTTTTTTTAGATGTGTGCACTGCACACATCACGTATATTTTATAATATTTGTTAATCATTGAAAAGTTTTGTTAACTCTTCAAAAAGAACCTCACCTAATTCTTCAGCCCTATTGATTGTTAAAGCATTTTTATAGTACTTTGTTACATCATGGCCAATTCCAATTGCTTGCAGTTCAACTGGGCTTTCGTTTTCTATTTTTGAAATAATTTCTTTTAAATGATTGTCTAAAAAATCTTCTCGATTTGCTGAAAGTGTACTGTCATCAACAGGAGCGCCATCAGATATTACTATTAGAATTTTTCTTTCCTCAGATCTTTTTATTAATCTTTCATGAGACCAAGCCAATGCTTCACCATCAACATTTTCTTTCAAAAGACCTTCTCTAAGCATAGCGCCAAAATATCTTCTTGATCTTCGCCAGCTATTATCTGCGCTTTTATATATGATATGTCTTATATCATTTAACCTTCCAGGATTTGAACTACTTCCTTTTATATTCCAAAGTTTTTTTGAATCTCCACCTTTCCAATGTTTTGTAGTGAAACCTAATATTTCTGTTTTTACCTGACATCTTTCAAGAGTACTACCTATTATGTCTGTACATATAGCAGCTAAACTGATTGATCTTCCTCTCATGGAACCAGAATTATCAATAAGAAGAGTAACAATTGTGTCTTTAAATTTATTTTCAGTTTCTTCTTTAAAGCTTAGTGGATAACTTGGATTTGCTATTACCCTGTGGAGTCTTGCATTATCAAGCATTCCTTCCTCAAGATTATATTTCCAACTTGTATTTTGCTTAGCTAATAAAAGTCTTTGCAATCTATTGGCCAATTTACCAATGGTTGAAATATGAGGTTTTATTAGATTATCCAATTGATTTCTTAGTCTTAAAGACTCATCTGAAGTGACAAGATCTTTTGCATCAATAACTTCATCAAACTTAGTTGTATATATTGAGTAGTCTTTCTTAAGTTTGTTTACAAAATCATTTTTTGGATATGGAATGGCATCAATTTCTTCATCAATTGACGTGTCATCAGTTGATTCAATTGCATCTTGAATATCAATCTCCATTTCCCCATCAAAATCTTTTATATCAATATTAGTTTCATCAGAATTATCTGTACCGTTTTCTAACTCTTGGTTTTCTATGTCATCGGTGCTGCCAGGCGAGTTATCAAAATCTGAATCTTCTTCCTCTTGTTTAAGATCTTTTAGTAGGTTTATTTTTTGAAGAAATTTAATTGCAGTGGCTTCGAATTTGCCTTGTTCATTAACATTTTCAATAAATTCAGCTTTTATTTTTTTACCACCATCTTGAATTTTATATTTATCACAAAAATTTTTTATAATTGCTTGTGATTCTATACTTAAATCAAAGTTAGCTTCTTCTTTAAGCCACAAATTCACTCCATGCGATAAATAATTTAATGATTTAGTATCTTCAATGTCGAGACTTCTTTGATTTAGAAAATCTGAAAGATTTTTTTTTGATCCTTTAAATTCCCTAGAGCCTAAAATTTCAACTCTTGCGACTTCTAACTCATTAAATAGCATTCTTGCTGGAAGTGTGAGGGCCATTTCTTTATTTTTTTTATGATACTTATGCCAAAAAGCTTGAAAATCAGATTCTCCCCTCCATTTTGATAGATCTTTTGTTGATCTCGGTACTGCTGAATAAACAATAGTATTTCCAGATGGAGGTCTTTGAAACAAACCCTTATTAGAAGAAAGCTTTTTATTCTTTGATATTGCTTTTACAGTTGAGATTGCTGCTTCGTGAAGTTTGTCTCTATTTTTTGTCCAAGCCATTGATTAGCTTTCAGACTCTGCATTATCTATTTCCAAGTCAAAGCATCTTTGAAAATATTCTGAGATAATAGATCTCTCAACCTCATCACACTTATTAAGAAATGTAAGTTTGAAAGATGAAACAATGTCTTTGAATATTTTAAAATTTTGACCCCAAGAAATTACAGTTCGAGGAGACATTAATGTTGAAATATCGCCATTAGCAAAACCAGATCTTGTTAAGTTTGCAAGTTTTATCATATTTTTAACAGTTTCTTGATTTTTAACTCCTTTAAGATTGTTAAGCTTAGAAATTACAACTTTAAATTCTTGATCTGGATCTAAATAATTTAGAGTTGCAAGAATATGCCATCTGTCCATTTGCCCTTGGTTAATTTGCTGAGTTCCATGGTACAAGCCTGTCATATCACCAAGACCAACGGTATTTGTTGTCGCAAACAATCTAAATGAGTTATGAGGCTCTAATATTTTATTTTGATCTAGTAGTGTTAATTTACCTTCAACTTCAAGGATTCTTTGAATTACAAACATTACATCAGGCCTACCTGCATCGTATTCATCAAATACCAGCGCAACTGGGTTTTGTATAGACCATGGTAGTAATCCTTCTTGAAATTCAGTAATTTGCTTATCATCTTTAAGCTTGATTGCATCTTTACCAAGCAGATCAATTCGGCTTATGTGGCTGTCTAGATTTATCCTTACACAAGGCCAGTTTAATCTAGCTGCAATCTGTTCGATGTGAGTTGATTTACCGGTGCCATGGAATCCTTGCACCATAACCCTTCGGTTATGCTCAAAACCTGCCAAGACAGATAAGGTTGTGTTCTTATCAAAGACATAACTCTCATCAATTTTAGGTACCCAATCTGTTTTCTTCTTATAGCCTTTAACAACTAGATCAGAATCAATATTAAATACCTTAGCAACATCAATCTTTGCATCAGGTTTTTTTGGTAAATCTATAGTTTTATTTATTGTCATCGTAATTCAAGAGCTATGGACTGCATATCCTACCTTTTGGGAGTTTAAAGTTCTAGTTTTTTTGTAAACAATGTAAGATGTTATTTTTAATTAATTATATAGATTATGACAGAAAGACTAAAAGATAAAGTAGCTTTGATTACTGGTGCGGCTCAAGGTTTAGGAAAAGAGATGGCAAAATCAATGATGAAAGAAGGCGCCGAAGTATATATAAGTGATATTAATCAGGATCAGTTAGATAAAACAGTTAAAGAGTTATCATGCTTTGGTATTTCGCTTGATGTAACAAAATCAGAAGACTGGGAAAATGCTATCGATCATATTAAAGAGAAATCAGGCTCATTAAATATATTGATTAATAATGCGGGTATTGGTAATGGTGGAGATATTGAGTCTACTGATATGGAAACATGGAAATTGGTACATAACGTCAACTTAGATTCAGTATTTCTAGGTTGTAAATATGCTCTTCCGCTTATGAGAGATTCAGGAAATGGTTCAATAATTAATATTTCATCAATGTCTGGAATTGTTGCATCTCACAATACATCTGCATATAACTCATCTAAAGCAGCAGTAAGACATTTATCAAAATCAATTGCATTGCATTGTGCAAAATCTACTAATTTAGTTCGATGCAACTCAATTCATCCTGTTTTTACAAGAACAGCAATGGTACAAAGTATGATTGATGCAGCGCCTGAAAGAAACATAGAACAAAAGCTTATACAACAAATACCAATTAGAAAGCTTGCTGAGCCAATTGATATTGCAAATGCAGCTATATTTCTTGCATCTGATGAGTCTTCTTTTATAACAGGAACAGAACTTCTAATTGATGGAGGCCTTAGCGCAACTTAATAGCATGAAAAACAAATCAGTTTTATCAAAATCTTTACAATTATTTGAGTTAGAAAAAGTTGATAGAGATATTTTTAGTTGGAATGGAACTAACGTAGGTTATAAAAGAATATTTGGTGGCCAGGTAATGGCTCAAACTCTTATAGCAGCTTATAAAACTGTTGAAGTAGAGCATTTTGCTCACTCGTTTCATTCATATTTTTTAAGACCAGGAGATATGAAAAAATCAATTACTTTTACTGTAGATAGAATTAGAGATGGTAAAAGCTTTACAACAAGAAGTGTAAAAGCAATTCAGGATGGAGAAGCTATTTTTAATTGTTCAATATCTTTTCAAAAAAGAGAAAAAGGGTTAGAACATCAAATTCAAATGCCTGACGTGCCAGAGCCTGAATCACTTAGGAGCGAACAAGAAATAAGAGAAGATATCTTAAAAGAATTGAATATGAAGAAAGAAGACATGCCTATGTTCATAAAACAAAGAGAGATAGAAATGAGGCCAGTTGAAGAGCAAAACTATTTTAAACCTGAAAGAATGCCACCATTCAAAAATACATGGATTAAAACTGATGGCAGCCTTCCTGAAGATCAAGTAATTCAGCAAGCCTTCCTATTATATATTTCGGATATGGGTCTTCTTGGCGCAGCAAATAACTCTGTTGGAGTTAATTTTCTTACAAAAAATCTTCAAAATGCTAGTCTTGATCACGCAATGTGGTTTCACAGAAAGCTTAATCTTGAAGGCTGGTTTCTCTATTCAATTGATAGCCCAATTACAAGAAATGCAAGAGGTTTTTCAAGAGGATCTATTTTTTCCAGAGATGGCAAATTAATTGCTTCATGCACTCAAGAAGGATTGATAAGGTTATGGGAAGATTAAAACTTTCTCACTATATCTGTTAAATACTTTACTTTATCTGGATTTATATCCGGGGTAATGCCATGCCCTAAATTAAAAATATATCCTGGATAGTCTTTATATTTATTTAAAATTTGATATGCCTCTTTTTTTATTATCTCCCTGTCCTCCAATAAAACTTTAGGATTTAGATTTCCTTGCAAAGCTACTTTACTCTTTGATAAATGCATATCAAAGTTATTCATAGTCGAGTACAAACTTATACAGTCAGCATTAGTATTTATTAAATCTTCAGAATTACAACTTGGGTCTCTTGCAAAAAGTATTATTGGTACATCTTTAGTTATTGGGTCTATTTTTAGAGCAGAGATTAAAGAGGCGATGTAATCAAAAGAGAATGTATTTAAGTTATCTTTTTTAAGAAGATTAGCCCATGAATCAAAAATTTGAACCACATCTGCACCGGATTGAACCTGTTTTCTTAAATATAGGAAACATGCATCTGTATATTTTGATAATAATTCATGAGTTTCAGTTTCATTTGTTTTAATAAAATTCAAAGTCTTATCAAAACTCTTAGAGGATCTTCCTTCAATTGAATAAGCGGCAAGCGTCCAAGGACTACCAGAAAATCCTATCAGAGGTATATCTCCAGGAAGCGAATTCTTTATATTTGTAACAGCCTTATAAACGTAATCAAGATTGCTTGGATCAAAGTGACCAAGATTATTTATATCA
>CESO01133407.1_pt1 | contig 14006 bp, 10 predicted proteins | sample 356341 | NCBI WGS metagenome assembly CESO01 (sample SAMEA2621812, study PRJEB7988) | marine metagenome | biome: marine biome (ENVO:00000447); feature: deep chlorophyll maximum layer (ENVO:xxxxxxxx); material: "saline water (ENVO:00002010), including plankton (ENVO:xxxxxxxx)" | depth 35 m
CCACAAACGGGGCGCGCTCGCAATGGGCGGTATGGCGGCGTTTATTCCGAGTAAAGATGCCAGTGAGAATGAACAAATTCTCGCTAAAGTCGCCAAGGACAAGCAGCTCGAGTTTGATAATGGCCATGATGGTACTTGGATTGCGCATCCTGGACTTGCCGACACCGTTAGCGCGATATTTGTAGACCAGCTCAGCGGCGATAATCAACTGCATGTCTTGCGTGAGCAAGATCACGCCATCACTGCATCACAGTTACTCACCCCATGTGACGGTGAGCGCACTGAGGCAGGCATGCGCACCAATATCCGGGTTGCATTGCAATACATCAGCGCTTGGCTCGATGGCCGCGGTTGCGTGCCTATATACGGATTGATGGAAGATGCTGCCACCGCAGAAATTTCGCGGGCATCAATTTGGCAGTGGATCAAACACGAAAAATCCCTCAGTAACGGGACTTCTGTCACTAAGGCTCTATTCAAACAATTCCTCGCCGAAGAAGCAGCGAAAGTGAAACAAGAAGTGGGCGAATCAATGTGGCAACAGCAGCCTTTTGATAAAGCCGTCGCGTTACTCGAGGACATCACAACTGCCGATGAGTTAGTGGAGTTCCTCACACTGCCCGGCTACCAACAACTTGATTAATTAACCAGACAACAGGACAACATCATGACTTTATCAACACAACAAGCAGAACAAGCTAAAGCGCTTGAGCAAAGCTGGAAAAACGATGCCCGTTGGGCACAGGTTAAACGCCCCTATAGCGCCGAAGAGGTGGTAAAGCTTAGAGGCTCATTGCAAGTGCAACACACATACGCGCAACACGGTGCCGACAAACTATGGCGCTTGATTAACGGTGAAGCTCAGCAAAAGTTTGGCAAAGACTACGTCAATGCACTCGGCGCTTTGACCGGTGGTCAAGCGGTTCAACAAGTCAAAGCGGGATTACAGGCGATTTACCTCTCCGGCTGGCAGGTTGCAGCTGACAATAACTCGTCACGCAATATGTATCCTGATCAGTCGCTCTATCCGGTCGATTCTGTACCAACTGTCGTTGAGCGCATCAACAACTCGTTTGCTCGTGCTGACCAAATTCAATGGTCAAAAGGTATCAGCCCAGATGATGAGCAATACATTGACTATTTTGCGCCTATCGTCGCGGATGCCGAGGCAGGCTTTGGTGGGGTATTAAACGCCTATGAATTGATGAAGCGTATGATTCAATGTGGTGCGGCGGGCGTGCACTTTGAAGATCAGTTAGCGTCAGTTAAAAAGTGCGGCCATATGGGTGGTAAGGTTTTAGTACCTACCCAAGAGGCGGTGCAAAAACTCATAGCAGCGCGTTTTGCGACCGATGTTGAGGGCGTACCTACGTTGATCGTAGCACGCACCGACGCCAATGCCGCCGACCTGCTAACGTCGGACTTCGACGATAACGATAAACCATTCGTTACCGGTGAACGCACCGCTGAAGGTTTTTACCGTGTGAAACCCGGTATTGAGCAAGCTATTTCGCGCGGTCTTGCTTATGCGCCTTATGCGGATTTAATTTGGTGTGAAACAGCCAAGCCTGACCTCGACGAGGCACGTCAATTTGCCGAGGCGGTGCATGCTAAGTATCCGGGCAAACTCTTAGCCTACAACTGTTCACCTTCGTTTAACTGGAAGCGCAACCTCGACGATGCCACTATCGCGAAGTTCCAACGCGAACTGGCTGCCATGGGCTATAAGTTCCAGTTCATTACCTTAGCGGGTGTTCACAACATGTGGTATCACATGTTTGAGCTCGCACACGACTATGCTCGTAACGATATGTCAGCGTACGTTCGCCTACAACAGCAAGAGTTCGATGCAGCAGAAAAAGGTTATACGTTCGTGGCTCACCAACAAGAAGTTGGAACTGGCTACTTTGATTCACTCACTAATGCGATTCAAGGCGGCAGCTCATCTGTCACCGCATTAACCGGTTCAACTGAAGAAGATCAGTTTAAAACGACCGCGTAAAGCGTAAATCGGCAGCGTACGGGAAGATATCTTTAATCACCCCCTCCTTGATATCTTGCTGGCGCTGCCGCCAATACATCGGGTCGACCAACTCGGGGTGAGCACTTAACAGGAGTTCGCGGTAGCGTGGTTGTGGCACCGCGAATATAGCCAACTGTTCGGGAAACACATCGTCCGGCGCAAAAGACACCTCATGGTCGGCTTTCGCAAGGGATTTGAAATTCATATCAGTGAGATAACGCACTTCGTCATAATCGTAAAAAACCACGCGCTTGTGGCGTGTCACGCCGAAGTTCTTGAGTAGCATATCGCCAGGGAATATATTCGCTGCGATCATATCTTTAATCGCACGACCATAGTCATCGATAGCCGCTGCCTGTTCAGCCTCACTGGCATACTCTAAATACATGTTGAGCGGTATCATACGACGCTCAACAAAACACTGGCTAATCACCAGCAAATCGCCTTCGAAACGAATACTGCTGCCAACGGTCGCTAGCAGCTCATCCATTAAGTCATCAGCAATACGGTGTTTAGGGATCGCCACGTCAGAGAACTCGAGCGTATCTGCCATGCGTCCTACACGGTCGTGTTGTTTAACCATGCGATAGCGTTCGACCACCGTACTACGACCGAAGCCTTTGGTATCGCCTAGCTCGTCCTTAATCACTTTAAACACGTAAGGGAACGATGGGAGTGTAAATACCGTCATCACCATTCCTTTTACCCCAGGGGCTGCGCTAAGTTGCTCATTTGAGTTAGCAAGTTGCCTTAAAAAGTCGCGATAAAACTCGGTCTTAGCCTGCTTATGAAAGCCAATTGAAGAATAGAGTTCGGAAAAAGTCTTACGTGGCATGAGTTGTTTCAAAAAACGCACTAATGCCGACGGTGCCTCGGTTCGCACCATAAAATACGAACGCGCAAACCCAAATATCGCCGCCATTCTGTCCGACTGGGTAATAAAGGCATCCACATACAACCGTCCTTCCGGGTTAATCAAGATGGGTACAATGAACGGATAGCTGTGTTGCTGAGTGACTATACGGCCAACTACGTAGGCTGCTTTATTTCGATAAAAGGGCGTTTTCAGTACATCGATACGCACTTCGTGCGGTTCTACTTCGTCTTCTATAGCACGTTGCAAAAAGGTGGCACGCAGCTGTTCGACATCATGCTTAAGATTCTCGAAGGTATCCCCTAAGCCTAAATCTAAAAATAGCTGCTCTAATGTTTGAGTGAAGCCTTGATAGACAGGGAAATAAGACTGATAAACGTGCTCAATAGGAACCGGGGTACGTTCCTCTAGCGTCGACTCGACAAAAATAAAGGCATTATGAAAGTACTGACGTTCAAACGCACTACAGAACACCGAATTATAAAAAGTTTCGGCTAAATCCGCTTGCGGATGAAACTGCAACAGCGACTGGTAGCGTTGCCGAACGCTCAACCATAAGGCTTCATCAAATTGCGTTTGATACTGCAACAACTCATCGCTGGTTAGCGCCACTTGCTTGTCATAGTAACTTATCCGCTCTGCCGCCGCGCCAATCACGTCTTGCCAACGTTGCGCTAAAAAGCGTTCAGCAGCGCCCTGCGTAAGCAGTTGGAAACGACTAAAGTGACTGTGAAAGCCCGCTAAGATAAGTCGTGCAAGTTCATCGGCTTGGTTTAAATCAGTACTCATTCAGCTTTTTCTCACGGTTGATATATCTGCTTACATTCTTACACACATCAAAATACAACCCTTTTCTCTCTTATAGCGACTTATTAATCAAGTTAAATCAGAGGGAACCTTATGACTAAGATATCAGACACCAGCGGACAAGACGTTGTTCGCGCACCTAAAAAAACACCTTGGATCAAATGGGGGATGGGCGGTATTGCCGCTGCGGCCCTTATCGCTGTGAGTATTCCGATGCTCACCACCTGGTCTTCAGCCGAGGCGGCTGTAGAGTCAAGTGAGCTGCGCTATGCAACCGTAGAGCAAGGCAACTTTACGCGCGATGTATCGATTCAGGGCAAAGTGGTTGCTGCCGTGAGTCCCACTTTGTATGCGCCAGCTGAAGGGGTGATTACTTATCACGTGGGAGCAGGCGATGCGGTGGAGCAAGGCCAAGCATTGGCGACCATCGAAAGTCCCGAGCTAAAAAGCAAGCTCGAGCAAGAACAGGCGAGTTTAGCCAGCTTAAAAATGGAACTGGACCGCCAGCGCATCAACTCCAAAAAAGCCGCTTTAGAAAATCAAAAATTAGTTGATTTAGCACACGTCACCCTGACAGCCGCGGATCGCGAAAAGCGCCGTGCTGACAGAGCTTGGGAAAAGCAAGCCATCAGCGAAATCGACTATGAAAAAGCGCAAGACGAATTAGATAACGCGCAAGTCGTGTATAAGCACGCGGTGCAGGACGCCAAACTCAATAGCGAGAGCTTGGCTTTCGATATTCAGTCGCTGCAACTTAAAGTGGACCGCCAACAATTACTCGTGAATGAATTGCAACGTCAAGTCGATGGTTTGACTATCGCTTCGCCAGTTAACGGTATTGTGGGTAACTTAGAAGTCGATCAAAAGAATCAAGTCGCCAAAAACCAAGCCGTGTTGGGTGTTGTCGACTTATCAGAGTTTGAGGTTGAACTCGGTATTCCAGAAAGCTACGCCGATGACCTCGCCATTGGTATGGCGGCTGAAATCAATTACAACGGCCAACTCCATAAAGCCACTCTCGTCGCGGTTTCGCCTGAAATTCGCAATAACGAAGTCATCGGCACATTGCGTTTCAGCGAAGACACACCCGCGGGGCTGCGCCAAAACCAACGTTTAACAAGCCGCATTATTCTCGACCAAAAAGACGACGTGATGACTCTGCAGCGGGGACCTTTCCTGCAGAATCAAGGTGGTCGCGTTGCTTACGTGGTTAGCGACGGTATCGCACTAAAAACGCCTATTCAAACAGGCGCTAGTAGCCTATCAAAAGTGGAAATCATTTCGGGTCTGAAGGTCGGCGATCGCGTCATCATTTCTGATACTCAATCATTCAACGGTGCCGAAAGCGTCGTTATCAATCAATAAGGAATACACCATGCTTGTAATGAACAACATCACTAAAGTATTTCGTACAGAGACTGTCGAAACACACGCACTTAAGCAATTTAGTCTCACCGTTAATGAAGGTGATTTCGTTGCGGTCACCGGCCCTTCAGGCTCTGGCAAAACGACCTTTTTAAATATCGCAGGTTTGCTCGAGTCGTTTGATGACGGCGAGTACACGCTTGACGGGCGCTCAGTTAAGAACCTTAACGACAAGCAACTCTCGCAACTGCGGAACGAAAAAATTGGCTTTATCTTTCAAAGCTTCAATCTCATCCCAGATCTCAATTTATTTGATAACGTCGACGTGCCACTGCGCTATCGCAAACTGAGTAAAGCTGAGCGCAAAGAGCGTATCGAACATAGCTTAGATGTCGTGGGTCTCGCCAACCGTATGCGTCACCTGCCATCACAACTCTCGGGCGGACAACAACAGCGCGTTGCGATCGCTCGCGCATTAGCGGGAAACCCGTTGTTTCTACTCGCCGATGAACCTACCGGTAACCTCGATAGCAAAATGGCCGACAGTGTCATGAGTTTGCTCGAGGAAATTAATCAGTCTGGAACGACGATTGTCATGGTCACCCATGACTTGTCACAAGCTGAACGTGCCCACCGCCATATTCAAGTGCTCGATGGGCAAGTCACCGAGCAAAAGCGCGTTGCCCCTGAACTCACCACAGTGAATGCATAGGAGACGCTTATGTGGTTATATTATACTCGACTTGCTTGGCTCAGCTTAAAACGTCATCCGCTGTTATCACTACTCATGAGCGGTGCTATTGCATTAGGCATCGGTGCTGCCATGACGACAATTACCATCAATTATTTAATGTCGGCGGATCCTATTCCTGAAAAAAGCGACCGCTTGTTTTATGTACAGTTAGACAATTGGTCACCTAATGAACCCTATGATGAGCCCAATGAGCCACCCGATCAGTTGACGTACACCGACGCAACCGCACTAAAAGCGCAAGCGCCTGCTCAACTGCAAACCGCTTTAGCGCAGTCGGGTGGTGTTATTGAACCACAAGGCTTGGGTAAAGAACCGTTCTTGGCACGCTTGCGCCTCACCCACAACGACTTTTTTACCATGTTCAATTCACCCTTTTTATATGGTCAAGGCTGGAGCGATAGCGCAGATGAAACGGGCGACAGAAGCATCGTGCTGAGCAAAAATGCCAATGAGGCGATCTTTGCTGGCGAAAATTCAGTGGGTCGCACAGTCAGGTTAGAAGGTAAAGAATTTCGTGTGGTCGGCGTGCTCGATGAATGGGTACTTAAACCTCGTTTTTACGATGTCACGACCGGTGCGTTTAACGAAATGGAAGATGCTTACGTACCGTTTAAGGTGAAAGAAACCATGGAGCTTCCCAACAGCGGCAATACGAACTGCTGGAAGATGCCCGAGGGAGAAGGCTTTAAATCATTTTTGACCTCTGAATGCGTGAACTTTCAATTTTGGGTGCAGCTCAACAGCGCGCAAGAACAACAAGAGTACATGAGTTTTCTCAACGCGTATGTCGAAGAACAAAAGAAACTCGGTCGCTTTCAGCGTCCTCTGAACAATCGGCTTACCGATGTCATGGGCTGGATGGAGCATGAGAATGTGGTTGATGACGATGCTGAAGTGATGATGTATCTGTCGCTTATGTTCTTAGCCGTATGCTTACTGAATACTATCGGGCTATTACTGACCAAGTTTAGCTTTAAAACCGGCGAAATCGCACTGCGACGTGCGGTAGGCGCAACCCGCATGCAGCTCTATCAACAACAGTTGGTAGAAACGGTATTCATTGGCGTTGCTGGCGGTATCGGTGGCCTTATTTTGGCCGCATTAGGTCTGCTGGGTATTGAATACTTATACGGTGATCAGGTCAAAGATCTTGCCTCACTCAACCTGCCGCTGCTGGGTATCGGTATTTTGCTCGCCATCATAAGCAGTGCATTGGCCGGTGCCTACCCAACCTGGCGCACTTGTCGTATTCCGCCTGCTTCACAACTTAAATCAGAGTAATTAAGGAGATAATTATGAGTCAGATAGGACCCATTTTCAGAGCTCTGATGCGCAATAAAGTCGGTGCCCTGCTCATCGCACTACAAGTGGCTGTGACCATGACTATTATCGTCAATGCGATACACCTTATTAATGCCCGCGGCGATCTCATGGGTCGTTCATCAGGCCTTGATGAAGCCAACCAGCTTTACGTGACCAGTGTCGGCTATGCCAATGATTTTGATGCGCCGTACGTGATCGATACCGACTTGGACGGCATCCGCCAACTCCCGAGTGTGGATGATGCGGTACAGATTAATGCGATCCCGATGAGCAACGGTGGCTGGTCAATGGGCTTACAAACCAAAGCCGGTGAAGGCGAAAACTCGGTGCCAACGGCGCTCTATATGACCGATGAACACGGACTTAATACGCTCGATGTTGAGTTGATTGCTGGCGAGAACTTTAAAGCCACCGAAATCAGTTATCGCGATCGCAACACTCGGGATTGGCCGCAGTCGGTAATACTGACCGAAGCGTTAGCAAAGAGTCTGTTTCCTGACTTGAGCCCAACAGAAATCGTTGGCCAAACGGTTTACATTCAAAGTAATGAGCCGTTGACCATTATCGGTATTATGGATCATTTACAAGCCCCATGGACAGGCTGGACAACGGTCAATCACTCAATGCTAGTACCGAACAAATTCGACTCGCCTTATTCGCGTTATCTGGTGCGAGCTAAGCCTGGACAACGCGAACAAGCCATCGAGCAAGTTGAACAGTTTATGAAACAACGCGAAGTAGGTCGTATGGTCAGAGAAACTGAAACCATGACTCAAGTGCGTATGGATAGCTATCGCGGCGACTCTGCGTTACAAGCGATTCTGTGGACCATCATTGTCGTACTCTGCATCATCACAGCTTTGGGTATTGTCGGCTTAGTCAGCTTTTCGATTAACCGTCGCCGTCGCCAAATTGGCACACGTCGGGCACTCGGCGCTCAAAAAGCGGACATCATGAGCTATTTCCTCACCGAGAACGTGATGATTACCAGCGTGGGTGTGATACTGGGCATCGCTGGCAGTGTTGCGCTCAACATGTGGCTTGTTTCGAGTTTTAACTTACCAAGGTTGAGCTATATCTACTTACCCATTGCCATGATAGCCATGTGGACAATCGGGCTCATCGCGGTATGGGGGCCTGCCTTGCGCGCTACGCAAATATCGCCCGCTATTGCAACTCGTAACGTATAACACTAGCGTTACACATTCATAACATTTATAATCCCGATACATGCTTTGTATCGGGATTATTGCGTTTTATGAACACCATCAAGGACATCGACCTTAACCTCTTAGTTTATCTAGACGTGCTGTTGCGAGAACGCAACGTCACCCGCGCAGCAGCACAATTGAATATTACTCAACCGGCCATGAGTAATGGGTTAAAACGTTTACGTAACCTCCTCAACGATCCGATTTTAGTGCGAACCTCCGACGGCATGACACCCACTCAAAGGGCTTTAGACATGCAGGAGTCATTGCGCACGGTGCTCTACTCTGTGGAAGAAATGATCCAGCCCGTACGTGAGTTTGATGCCCCCACCAGTAAGCGCGTTTTTCGCATCATGGCGTCCGATTATGCAGCTTCAACACTGATGCCGCGATTACTCAGTCAGCTTGAAGAGCAGGCACCTCATGTATCCTTAGATATCATGACACCAAGCGACATCAGTTTTCACGACGTTGAAAATGGTAAAGTCGACTTAGCCATTAATCGCTTTGAAAAACTACCACAGTCGTTTCATCAAAAAGTACTTTGGCAGGATGAATTCTCTTGTCTCATCCATCGTGAGCATCCGCTACTAAATAGCTACACGTTAGACGAATATTTAAAAGCCCAACACGTATGGGTATCAAAAACGGGGTTTGGCGTGGGTGTCGGTATGGACCCTCAAGACGTACAGAAGCTGGGCTGGGTTGACGAAGCTCTAGCAGAGCTAGGTAAACGTCGACAAATTAAAGTATTTACCCGCAACTACCACGTCGCTATGTACCTGGCTCGACAAGGACTGATTGCCACGCTGCCGACCCGAGCAGCCGCGCTATACAAAGACGACGATCACTTGGTCACAAAAGAGCCACCGTTTCGCATTCCTGGCCTGACCTTGACCATGATCTGGAGTCCATTGCTACAGCATGATGCGGGGCATCGTTGGTTCCGCCAACTGGTCGCTGATACTGCAGCAAACGAAGCCTTTTGATGAAGGATTCGACAATAAGCTCCACTGTTGTATAGTGGGGCTACAAGCAATCGATAAATAATGTCATGGTCGAGAAACTCGAGAATATCCTCTTGCAGGTTTCTAAGTCGCCTATTATCGACGAAGGAAAACTCGAAGAAGCTACCCAGTTGATTATAAAATCAGTCATTGAAGGGCTTGATATTAGTCGTGTTGGCGTCTGGTTGTACGATGATGAAAGCGCCTGCATTACCAGTCAGTATTTGCTAGACGCAAATAAAGGTGAACAATCGTCAGCGACCATCTGCGCCACCGACTTCCCCAATTACTTTAATGCACTCAAGCAGGAACGTACCATTATCGCTAATCGCGCGATTGAGCATCCTGCGACCTCGGAACTTAAAGCTTACCTGGAACAGTTTGGTATCGTAGCGATGCTTGATGTACCACTACGCCATAAAGGTAAAATGATAGGTGTAATGTGTTGTGAAAGCATCAAACCCGAGCGTCAATGGAGCGGTGATGAAGTCGCATTCGTCGGCATTCTCGCTGATATCTATGGTCGCGCTGTCAGTGCAGCAGAACGCGTACGATATGAACAGCTTCTCATAAAACATAATGAAGATCTCGAACAACGCGTAGCAGAACGTACGAAATCGCTAGAAGACGCACTCAGTAACTTTAAACAGGCCCAAGATCGCCTCGTTGAAACGGAAAAAATGGCCGCTTTAGGAAAGCTGGTAGCCGGCGTTGCACATGAGGTCAATACGCCACTGGGCATTGCCGTTACAGCCACGACACACTGCGAACACCGTCTAAAAAAACTCAAACAAAGCTTTGATGAGGGCAAAATATCCCGCAACGCGCTCACGCAATACATCAATGACACGCTGGATGCATACACCTTAATGAATAGCAATTTAGAGCGCGCGGCAAGCCTCATTCAGAACTTTAAGAAAACCGCGGTAGACCAGTCGAGCTTTGAGCTGGTCGAGTGCTCATTAGGTGACTACATTAGCTCACTTGTGATCAGCTTACGCCCGATGGTGAAGAAGAAGAAAGTCACTATCCAAACGCACTGCGAGCAAGAACTCACCATAAAAACATACCGGGGTGCACTCGCTCAAGTAATCACCAACTTAATCAGTAATTGTGCTGAACATGCCTTTAAGACCCCTGATGAAAACCATCAAATTGATATTTTCGTAGAAAAAGAAAATGCTGATGCGGTGGTGCGGATTATCGATAATGGCGCAGGAATCGCACCTGATATTCAGCATAAGATATTTGAACCGTTTTATACCACGGCTAGGGATGATGGTGGTTCGGGGTTGGGTTTGTCGATCGTCTACAACCTAGTACAACGTAAGTTAAATGGAACCATTGATGTGCAATCGCAACTAAATAAAGGAACCACTTTTACTGTGCGTTTGCCCAATATCATCGACTGAACATGAGAGTGAAAGAAGTATCATGCTACAAAAATTAAAAACCTGGTTAAGTACCCGTGTCGCGGATGAAAGTGACACGCGTCCACATTTCGGCAGTTTAGATGCGAACGAGACACTGAGCGTTATTTTAATGATGGAAATTGCACTGGCTGATGGCAAGTTCGAGCAAAGCGAACATGACTACTTAGTCCGTGAACTAAAACGTGACTTCGACCAAGCTAAAGAAGCTGCAGACGAAATCATCACCCACGCCAAACTGCATGTCCGCGATGCAGCCTCGCTGCAAGAGTCAACCGCCCCGCTCAAAGCACTCGCATACGCAGACAAAGTCGTACTGCTTGAGTCGCTATGGGAAGTCGCCTATGCCGATGGTGAGCTCGACCCGTTAGAAGAAAGCATGTTGCGTAAACTTGCCGACTTACTATATATCGACCATTCAGATTATATTCGTTGTAAGTTAGCAGCCCAAGAGTCGGTTGGATGAGAACTTACCACTGGCTTTTACTCATCGGCGTAACCGCCTTTGGACCGCCCCTAGCGAATTCAAAGGACGCGCTCACTGTTGGTTTAGCTAAAGGCTACGAGCCTTATCAGTTTATTGACGACAAAGGCCTCGCAAGCGGTTTTGATATTGATGTTGCAAAAGCCGTTTTTGATAAGCTAAAGCTCAATTACCAGTTTAGTGCATACAGTTGGGATGATGTCATGAGCCTGCTGCGCCACAATGCGATTGACGTCGCGGTAGGAGCAGAGATAAGTGCAGCTCGAATGCCCTATTTTTTATTTACTGAGGGGTATTATACCCGCCAACCCGCGTTGCTCACACTGGCAGATAACACACAAGTACAACGAGTGAAGGATTTGATCGGTCAGCATATCACTGGCGACCGCCACTCTTCCCTGGAAGCCTACCTCAGTCAACTGGGTCTAAAAACCCAGTTCCGGATCGAACAAATGGAATCGAAAAAAGAGGCAATATCTGCCTTAGCCAAAGGCAACGTGAAAGCTGTGATTATGCCTAAGCGCGTTGCGTTTTATCTTGCCAATAAGATCGGCATCAAGCTGAAAGTGCTATGGCAGTCTCCACAACCCACGCAAGTGGCTTTTGGCGTGTCGAACAATAACCCTGATTTAGTCAATCAGATTAATGATGCCCTTGATGCACTGCGTGCCGACGGCACTTTGCAACGCATCAAGGACAAATGGTCGATTAATGTCCCTGTTGATTAGCCGCTTCTAACTCGTCGTGCAAACGCTGAGCTTCATCTGCACGCGGTTTGGTAAAGCGCGCTAGCCAAAGGTATAGAACGGGCGTTAGATATAACGTAAACACGGTAGCCAAACCTAGGCCGCCGAATACGACCCAACCAATTGAGTTACGCGCTTCTGCACCCGCACCGGTTGATAGAATCAGTGGCAATCCACCTAAAATGGTTGAGACCAAGGTCATCATAATAGGACGTAAGCGGATAGATGCCGCTTGCTCCACCGCATCACGCACCGAAAGTCCACGGTCGCGCAATTGGTCCGCGAACTCGACCAACAATACCGAGTTTTTCGCCAACAACCCGATTAACATCACCAAACCTATTTGCGAGTAAATGTTGAGTGAAATACCTGTAAGCGCCAAGGCATAAATCGCTGCAGCAATACCAAAAGGCACCGTCAACATCACCACGAAAGCACTATTTACACTCTCAAATTGAGCAGCGAGTACTAATAACACAATCAAGAATGCCAAGATGTATGTCATCGCCACTTCGCGATTCGTGTCTTCAAATGTTTGTGCTTCGCCCAAGAAAATAAGTCCCATACTATCAGGCAACACATCCTGAGCAATCGCACGTAGCTCGTCGGTCGCTTCAGATAATGGATATTCTGGCGGAATTTCAACTTCAACCTCAATAGCGCGCCGTTGAGCATGTCGCTCGAGTTCTGCAGACACCCCTTCCTCGACAATTTCAGCCACACTTGAGATAGGCACTAGCTCACCTGATGTCGACGACACATAGAGATTCTGCATGTCTTGTGGCGACTTAATTGAGCTTAAACGGGTCTGTAAAATCACCGGGATTTGCTGGTCGCCTACATTAAGATCGGCCACGTCATCGCCGTTGATAGCCGCACGCAATGTCGACGAAACGTCATTTAACGATACGCCTAGCTCAGCGGCTCGACGGCGATCAATTTTAAAGCGCAACTGCGGCTGCGTGGGTTGATATGAAATATTGGGGTTGGTGTACGTTTCAGAGCGTTCTTGAATCGCCGCAGTGAACTTCCGTGCAGCTTGGAAAATATCGCCATAGCTCTCACCCGTAATGGCCATCTGCACGGCACCGCCGCCTTGGCCGCCGCGAACATTTAACGAATTGCTGCCAAACGCACGCCCGGGCGCGCCAGGGTTTTGTCCGAGTGGCCCGCGTATTTCGTTGATCACTTCCTGTTGCGTGATATCGCGTTCTTCCCACGGGTACATATTCGCCGTGATAAAGACGATATTCGGGTCCCACTGCCCCACCACAGTATAAAGCGTCTCGAACGCGCCTTCCTGTTGATAGGGGATTAAGACTTCCTCAAGTGCACGTGCCTGACGATCCATAAAGTTAAGGCCAACACCATCGGGACCCCGCGCAAAAATACGCACGACGCCGCGGTCTTCATTCGGTAGTAGCTCACTAGCCACTTTATCATAGACAAATACAGCGCCGGTAGCCGCTACCAAAGATAGCGCAACAATCAACCATGACGTATTCAACGCAACTTTAAGCGTGCGTTCATAGCCCGTCTTGAACCAGTGCCCGACAGGACCGAAAATATTATTTTTTCCGGCATTTTTCGGTAATCGCGCGGTAAACGCAGGCACAAGTGATAAGGCTACAAATGAGGATATGACAACAGCGACCGCTAACACGCCACCAAACTCTCGGAATAAGCGACCCGCAGTCGATGGGAGAAACGCGATAGGTACAAAAACTGCTGCCAACACGGCTGTTGTTGCGACAACGGCAAAGAACACCTCACGCGTGGCGAGTACCGCTGCAGCTCGACTACCTAACCCCATCGAGCGCCGCCGTTGAATGTTTTCGGCGACAACAATCGCGTCATCGACAATAAGCCCCGTGGCAAGCACCAATGCTAACAACGTGAGAATATTGATAGAAAAGCCCATCAACCATATCGCGGCAACTGCGCCGAATAACGCAACCGGTATCGATAATGCGGGCACGATG
>CESO01326238.1_pt1 | contig 13996 bp, 14 predicted proteins | sample 356341 | NCBI WGS metagenome assembly CESO01 (sample SAMEA2621812, study PRJEB7988) | marine metagenome | biome: marine biome (ENVO:00000447); feature: deep chlorophyll maximum layer (ENVO:xxxxxxxx); material: "saline water (ENVO:00002010), including plankton (ENVO:xxxxxxxx)" | depth 35 m
CCACGGTTTCCTGCATCAGGTCGCTACGCTAATTTAGAGACGTTGTCGGTCAAATTGAATAGCCTACCTATGGCTGTAAGCCATTATACGCCTGCCGATCCTTTAGTTTCTCATTCCGAAACGCGTCCAACTGTGACGGTTGAGCTGAGTAAAACCGAGGGAATGAACACCAACGCACTACGCTGTTTCGCAGGAACTGATGTGCTCGAACCAAACTGGGACGCGGAATTGCAATTTAGTGTGACACCAAAGAACGACATCCCGATTGGACGCTCTCGAATTAATTGCACAGCCCCGAGTACCAGTGGTGGTTATCATTGGTTTTCTGTCGCGCTCATTCGTCCCGATAGTGAAGGTAGCTGGCCCGACTAACCTGCTAATATAGCAAAATCACGTACAAGCTGTTCCATATCAACCGTTGGAATAGCACCCGGCTCGTGAGTCGCATTAAAGATCGCGAGCCGCTTTCCATCGGGGTTAACCAATATAATAGCGGCGCTATGATTGACGAGATAGTTTTCTTCGCCTTCTTCAGGAACTGAGTACATCAAGCCCAAGTCGCGTACAAAGGGAAACAATTGAGGGTGTTCTGCACGAACGCCAATGAATTGTTCGCCAAAGTAACCTGTGTACTCTTTCAGTCGATCGAGTGAGTCGCGCTGAGGATCGACTGAAATCATCCATACTTTAACCGGTTTCTCAGCCTGTTTTTGTAGTTGCGGCAAGATAGTTTTTAGCGATGATAGTGTCGTTGGGCAAATGTCGGGACAATAAGTATACCCAGTAAAAAGTAAAGTCCATTGTCCCTTGAGTGCCTCACTATCAATTTTAGTTGTTGCTGCCGTAGACTCGAGTTCAAACGGCGCAAGCGCTCGCGGTGGTTGATATACCAACGCCTCCGGCTGCTCTTGCGGCATATTCATAAAGGCAAATACGCCGGCTACCGCTGCGAGTAATCCACCTATAATAATCAACCAGCGTGAATTCATCGTTAATCCTTATAAATAATGGTCGAATAGCAAGATCACAAACATCAGCATGAGATGCCAGATGGAGAAGGTAAACATGCTGTAAGCTGTATTCTTTTCAGGAGCATACTTGAGCTTCCACGCATAGCCCAAAAACACCAAGTTTAGCGCAGTCGATCCAATCAGATAGAGCACTCCCGACATACCGACTAAATAGGGCAGCAGGCAAACAACAGTCAATAAGATGGTATAGAGGAAAATACAGGTTTTGGTGAACTCAATACCATGCGTGACGGGTAGCATGGGGACTTTAGCGCGTGCGTAATCTTTCTCACGGTGCACGGCGAGTGCCCAAAAATGAGGGGGCGTCCAAGTAAACACGATCATGACTAAAAGAATCGCAAAACCGTGAATCTCATTGGTCATCGCGGTCCAACCCAACAGTGGTGGCGCGGCGCCTGCCAAACCGCCAATTACAATATTTTGTGGCGTGGCGCGCTTCAAGAACATGGTGTAAACCACTGCGTAGCCCACCATGCTAGCAAACGTTAACCAAGCGGTTAACGGGTTGACCCACGCGTACAACATGACAAATCCAACCAAGCCCAATACCGCAGCAAAGGTCAATACGCGAGTGGGTGAGAGACTGCCTTGTGGTAGCGGACGACGTAAAGTTCTGGCCATCTTAGCGTCAATATGGCGGTCGACTAAGTGATTAATCGCTGCTGCAGCTGCTGACATCAGACCAATCCCCGCGAGCGCTGGTATTAGGGTCCAAACAGGCAATGCGCCTTGTGTCGATAAGCACATGCCGACCACAGCGGTCAGGAGTAGCATGGCCACCACACGTGGCTTAGTGAGTTCCAGATATTCTCGCCATTTGATGGTGTGGTGTTCGAGCTTTTTATGACTTGTTATTGTTTGCATAAACACCTCTTACGCTTTGCGTGAAAGATTATAATTAAGTGCAACGAGTGATAGCAGTAAAAGTGCACCTACCGCGTTATGAGCAACCGCCACCGGCAAGGGCAGGCTATAAATCACATTGCTTAAGCCTAGACAAAGTTGGATGATGAGCAACAAAGCGACCCAACTTAATGAGCGACGGAAAAAGCCAGATTGCGCTTTGCGCCAACATTTAAACAGCAGCCAAGCTAATACCAGTGTAGTAAAGATTGCGCCGAAACGATGCATGATGTGCATCGTCATTCGATCGTCGTAATCATGCGCGCCAAATTGATAACTCGTTGCCTCGGGTATACTAAACGCGCCAGTAAAATCGAGTTGAGCCGCCCAATCGCCCTCACAAAATGGCAGTTCGGTACACGCGACCGCCGCATAGTTAGCGGCTACCCAGCCACCTAATGCAATTTGACCAATGACAACCAGTAGCGCAAATAATGCCAAACCACGATACTTCCGCAGTTCTGGATCGCCTCCCCCGAGTCGATAAGGCTCTAAGCGCAGTGACAGCAAAAATAGTAGTGAGAGCACGCTAAAGCCGCCGAGTAAGTGACCCATGACGATGAGCGGCTGAAGATTCATAGTAACGGTTAACATGCCCAGTGTGGCTTGGAAGATGACTAATAGTAATATAAACAAGGGTAATTTCTTTGGCGCTGGCTTTGACTCAAAAGTAGAACGCTTTTTAACTAACGACCCAATCGCAATAAACAGGATTAAAACACCCAAAGCACCGGCAAAATAGCGGTGAATCATTTCATTCCAAGCTTTATGATGCTCAAGCGGCGAATCTGGAAAACGCATTTGTGCTTCGGCGACGTGATGTTCTTGAGTAGGAACACTCATAAAGCCATAGCATCCTGGCCAGTCGGGACAGCCTAAACCTGCTTCTGTAAGCCGCGTAAAAGCACCCAAAACAATGACACAAAATGCCAAAATTAAACTGATTTTAACAAGCATGCGCATGAGCTTATCCTACCCAATCCGAGAAAGTTTTAACATTTTACGAAGGTCAGCCAGAATATTTTTGCCTTCCATAACCATAGTCTCGTGCTCGGCATGAGTCGGGTAGTGCAACATCACATGACCTTGCGGGTCGATGATAAATACATGATCAAATGGAATGCTCTCAACGGCATCGATAAGCGCTTTTGACTGTACTGCAACGATATCATCCCAGTGGGGTAGATCGCGCTGCTCTGGCAACATTTGCTGCGATAGAATAATAGGGGTGACACGATCACTGTCTTTACCCAAAGCGACATCAAGCTGACCGAGTACGTAAAGTGTATTTTTACATTGTTCATTACATTGGTTTGGCATCCGATAAGCAACGCGCCAACCCTCCGGTAACGTTTCGAGTTGCGACAAAGCGAGCGGTTGTTCAAGCAGCACGCCTTTATTGGTAGCGGGTTGATACCAGTGTGTTTTAAGTGTCAGCCATGCACCTATAACGGGCAGGGCAAATACAGCAATAACAATGAGCAATGTGCGTTGTGAGCGAGTGAGGGAGCTCATGGTGTCTCCTCTTGTTTTGTCTTATTTAATTTATATAGCACTACAAGGTATACCACTAAGCAAGCAATAGCGAGTGAAAACCATTGCACAGCGTAAGCCTGATGTTTAGCTGGTTCCATCACTTGTGGCTTCCACTGTTGTTGAAAGCCCTTCAGTTGCGGTGAAACCAACAACAGTTCATAAGGCTTGAGTTCGATTCCTGTGTACTCACTGATTGTTGGAGGGATAAACTCCTGTACTCGTTTAGGCCAAGCCGTTTGTTGCTCCTCAAACACTTGCGAAATAAATTGGTTTGCTTGAGGGATGCGAACTAAGCCTTCTAGTGTTAATTCTTGCTGCGGTAGCTCGACCGTTGGAATCTCGGTTCTTGAGCGTGGAGCTTTAATCCAGCCTAAATTAACGGGTAGTCGTTCGCTCAACTGCTGGCTCTTGAGTAAAGCAATGACGTGGTAGCCCGGATGACCATCGACCATTTGATTATCGATTAGAAAATAGCGCTGAGTGTCAAATCGTCCTGTAATGCTGACCAATTCGAAACGAGTGAGTTGCGTGGTACTCGATAGTCGTTGGGCGAGCGGGCGAGCTTGTAAATTCTGAGCCTGCGCAAAATCTGCGAACAGTTGCTGCTTCTGATGGGCGCGATCGAGTTGCCAGAATCCCAGCTTGACCAAAATGGCAATAGCAATCAAAGTAACTATTGACGCTACCAAGGGGACTTTTATGTTACTTCTTTTCAAACTCATTATTGTCGCGCTTCTTCTTTATATGATTTTTAATTTATTCCGCGCTCTATTTGTAATGTTGAGCAATGACCCTGAAAAACCACCTATGTCACGCTATTTAGGACGTCGAGTGGGTATTGCCGCGATCGTGTTACTGCTTATGGTGATCGCGGCCTATGCGGGGTTTCTACCGTTTCATCCTCGACCGTATTAACAACTACAGCACATAGACGATAACAAACAAGCAGATCCATACCACATCAACAAAATGCCAATACCAACTTGTAGCTTGGAAGGCGAAATGTTTTTGTGGTGTGAAGTGGCCCTTGAGGACGCGTAGCAGCATGATAATGAGCATGAGCGTACCGAGGGTCACGTGCATACCGTGAAATCCAGTCAGTAAGTAAAAGGTATTACCGTAGACACCGGATTGCAGCGTTAATCCAAGTTCCTCATAAGCGTGGATATATTCAGCACCCTGTAAAAAGAGGAAAACTAAACCGAGGATGATAGTCAGGCTGAGCATACCAGCCAGTTGCCCGCGTTTATTTTTCTCTAAACCGACGTGTGCAAAATGGCAGGTGACTGAGCTCGCAATCAATATGGCGGTATTGATCAAGGGCAGACCATACCAACCCATAGCTTGCGTCGTTGTGCCGCCGGGCGTCTCTACTAACGGCCACTGAGCAACAAACTCCGGCCATAATACTTCACCCGTCATGACATTATTGCTGGCGCCATCTAACCAAGGTACAGCAATCATGCGTGCGTAAAAGAGCGCACCAAAGAAGGCCGCAAAGAACATGACTTCAGAAAAGATAAACCAGCTCATACCTTGTTTATAGGAGTTGTCGAGTTGGTCGCTGTGAAGTCCACTCATGGTCTCATTGATTTGGTCGCGGAACCAACCGAATAGCATCACAGCAATGACGCCAAACCCAGCAAACAAGACATGGGAGCCCCAGCCTTGCTTATCGCTTGTTGTTTCGATAACGGTATGAGCAGCGCCCCAGGCGATGAGACCTAAGCCCAGTGCGCCGACAATGGGCCAAATACTGGAAGGTGGGACATAGTAATTTTGTTGTTCTGCCATAACGACGTATTCCTTATTCTGTTGACTCGAGCAAAGCCAGAGACTCTGGCGTCGCATTGGCTGTCATATCATACAGCGTGTATGACAGGGTAAAGGTGGTGATATGGTCCGGTATCTCAGGATCGATATAGAACTGCATCGGCATTTCGGCATCATTGCCTGCCGCAAGCGGTTGCTGATTAAAGCAAAAGCACTCGACTTTATTTAGGTACAACGACGCTTCCGCAGGCGCAATGGAAGGAATGGCCTGAGCGACCATGTCATCACTCGTGGGGTTAGCAGCTAAAAAGTTAACAACGCGAACCTCACCTGGATGGACACGCACTTCTTTAATTTCAGGCTCAAACTTCCATGGAATACCTTGCGCAGTGCGTGTTATAAACTGAACCCGCACCGTGCGGCTTTTATCCACCTCATGCTGACTCACTGCGGCCGGTTCGTTATTCGTGCGACCGTTGAAACCAGTCACTTCGCAAAAGGCGTCATACAGAGGCACCAATGCAAATCCAAAGGCAAACATACCTGCTACGGTGAGTAGCAGGCGTTTGACGATTTTACTGTTATCAGGACCTTGGTTAGACATAACCATCACTCCACTTTGGGCGGCGTCTCAAAGGTGTGGTAAGGCGCCGGAGAAGGTACTGTCCACTCAAGCCCCTCGGCACCATCCCATGGCTTCGCAGGTGCTTTTTCACCCCCACGAGCGCACTTGATCACCAGCCAGAGGAATATCAACTGCGATAGCCCGAAGGCAAAACCACCGATACTTGTGATCTGGTTGATGTCCGCAAATTGCACTGCGTAGTCAGGAATACGGCGCGGCATACCCGCTAAACCAGCAAAGTGCATTGGGAAGAACAGCACGTTAACCGATATCAAAGAGCTCCAGAAATGCAAGCGAGCCAAAGTGGTGTCGTACATATGACCGCTCCACTTAGGCAACCAATAATAACTTGCAGCCATTATCGAGAAGATAGCGCCTGTTACCAAGACATAGTGGAAATGTGCCACGACAAAATAGGTGTCGTGATATTGGAAGTCGACCGGCGTCATTGCCAACATAACGCCTGAGAATCCGCCAATCGTGAATAAAATAACGAACGCGAGGGCGAACAACATGGGGACTTCAAATGAGATTGCACCTCGCCACATTGTGGCGACCCAGTTAAATACTTTGACGCCCGTTGGCACCGCAATCAGCATTGTGCAGTACATGAAGAAGAGCTCTGCAAACACTGGCATGCCCGTGGTAAACATATGGTGCGCCCATACAAGAAACGAAAGAATCGCAATGGACGCGGTTGCGTAGACCATGGATGAATAGCCAAACAGCTTCTTCCGCGAGAACGCCGGTATAATGGCAGAAACGATACCGAAGGACGGTAAAATCATGATGTACACTTCGGGGTGGCCGAAGAACCAAAAAATATGCTGGAACATGACCGGATCGCCCCCACCGGCGGCGTCAAAAAAGCTGGTACCAAAATACTTATCGGTAAGTACCATAGTGACTGCACCTGCTAACACAGGCATTACGGCAATTAACAGGAACGCCGTAATCAACCAAGTCCACACAAACAATGGCATTTTCATGTAGGTCATGCCAGGGGCGCGCATGTTGATGATGGTTACAATGACGTTGATCGCACCCATGATGGATGAAATACCCATGATATGAACCGCGAACACGAATAGAGCAGTCGAGTCGTTACTATACGTCGTCGAAAGCGGTGCGTAGAACGTCCAACCAAAGTCAGGACCACCCCCTTCCATAAACAGTGATGATAGAAGAATGACAAAAGCAAATGGGAGTATCCAAAAGCTCCAGTTATTCATGCGTGGTAACGCCATATCGGGCGCGCCGATCATCATCGGTACCATCCAGTTGGCTAGGCCGGTGAAAGCCGGCATAACGGCACCGAAGATCATAACCAAGCCGTGTACGGTGGTCATCTGATTAAAGAACTGAGGTTCAACTAACTGTAAGCCGGGTTGAAATAATTCGGCGCGAATGACCATCGCCATCGCACCGCCGACAAAAAACATAATTAAACTGAACCACAAATACATTGACCCAATATCTTTGTGGTTAGTGGTAAACAACCAACGAGTAATGCCAGACGGCTTATGATCGTGGTGTGCTTCGTGATTGTGATCGTCCACTACTGTGCTCATCACCGTCTCCTTATTCATTTATCGCTGCGTTGATGTCAGCGGCTTGCACCATTTCACCCGTATCGTTGCCCCAAGCATTACGCTCGTAGGTTACTACCGCAGCCAGTTCTTGCATTGTGAGTTGCTGCGCGAAAGCTTGCATTGCAGAGCCCTGAACGCCGTGGACAACAATATCGACGTGTTTGTCGAGATTTTCAGGTTTAGACGCTATGGGGCTGCCAGCAAGAGCTGGGAAGGTGCCTGGAATGCCTTGACCGTTAGGTTGGTGACAAGCTGCACAGGTGCTGTTGTAAATTTTCTCACCCATTGCCATCAATTCGTCCATCGACATTTCCATATCGAGCAATTCTTGCTGGCGCTCTCGCTCAGCAATCTGTTTGGCCTCGGTTTCGTCAATCCACTTGGCATACTCTTCTGGGGTTTTTGCAATGACTACGATAGGCATAAACCCGTGGTCTTTGCCACATAGCTCAGCACATTGACCGCGATATATGCCTGGCTCATCAATACGCGTCCAAGCTTCATTGATAAAACCGGGGTTAGCATCCTTTTTGACAGCGAAGTCGGGCACCCACCAGCTGTGGATGACGTCATCTGAAGTGACCAAGAAGCGAACTTTTTCGCCCGTCGGCACAACGAGAGGGTTATCGACTTCGCGAAGATAGTTTTCGCTCTTCTCGAATTTATTACTTATCTGTTCTTGTTGTGTTGCGAGACGGCTAAAAAATTCGACCTCACGATCAAAATATTTGTAGTGCCACTTCCACTGAGAGCCTGTGACCTGAATAGTGACGTCAGCGTCCGAGGTATCTTCCATAGCAATTAGTGTAGAAGTCGCTGGAATCGCCATACCAACCAATATTAGGAACGGTATCAAGGTCCAAAGAATCTCAACCTTTACGTTCTCGTGGAATTTTGCGGGTTCACGACCGCGGGATTTGCGGTGTCGGATCATGGAATAAAACATGAGTCCAAAAACCACCACACCAATGACACAACAGATATAAAATACTGTCATGTGCAAGTCGTATACGTCACGACTAACTTCTGTAACACCTTGCGTGAGGTTGAGGCTGCGCTCTTGGGATAGCGCAGATGCACTATACAACAGGGGTAGTGCCCATAACGGCTTCATTTTCACGTGACTTCTCCTCTCATTCTTCTTTGCTTTAGCAAAACGCTAGCTAGGAAGAACAAAGAGGTAAGCAGAAAAAGGAACAGCATCTCCCCAGAAATCACTTTCTCTACCAACTCTTTGTTGTAGTTTTTAAGTTATACTAATTTATATAGTTGGGTAGTATCATTTATTAACTAAAATCTACACAAAGATCTAGATCAAAAACGCTGAATGGTTAAAAAGTATCCATAAATGTTAAAAAAAAGGCTGCCGAAGCAGCCTAGAGTGTATTAACCCTTAATGGGGGATTAGTGCAGGTGGGGGGTTAATACATCCTCTTCAAACATAAAACTTTGGGTTTGGCTTAAACGCGATGATAGACGAATACGTTGTACAGCGCGTTTATCGAATCCATTGACCCATGCGACAACAACATCGCTTGTGCCGGATAACACGGCTTGTTCAAGTGCCCACGCGCGGTCGTGAGTTTTACCGGGACGTAACCATCGAATACGCTGACGTGGAATACCAGCATTGACAAGCTGTTGGATGAACTGGCTGTGTCCACCAATGACGGTAACCCAACGCTGTCCGATGCTGTGGACCGCGGCTTCAAGTGCTGCCGATAAGCTTGATGGAGCTAGGTTGGCAGTCATAGTCTCTGGTTGTTGAGCTTTGTATGTCCACATGCCAGGGTGATTACTGAAATCTGATTGTAGTCTTTTCATAAAGAAGCTCCATTACGGATGATGCCGACTGCAAGTCCTTCGATTGCAAAAACTTGTTGTGCCAGATCTACAACAATTGTCGAAAACTCTTCATTCTCTGGATGCAACAAGACTTGTCGGCCTTTCTGTTCAAATCGTTTAACTGTGACTTCGTCTTCGACGCGGGCGACTACAATCTGCCCATTTCGCGCTTGTTCGGTTTTATGGACTGCTAGTAAGTCGCCGTCCAAAATTCCAATATTTCTCATGCTCATCCCATTAACACGAAGCAAAAATTGCGCGCTGGGATAAAACATGGACTCATCTAACTGGTAGTGCCGCTCAATATGTTCTTGCGCTAAGATAGGCTCACCAGCTGCTACTTGACCAATCAGCGGTAAACCAAGTTCTTCCTCGATATCCTCACCGATTAATCGAATGCCGCGTGACATACCTGGCATGATTTCAATGACGCCCTTTTTAGCTAAAGCTTTTAAATGCTCTTCGGCGGCGTTAGCTGAGCGAAAGCCCAACCGACTCGCTATTTCAGCACGCGTTGGCGGCATACCGGTTGCTTGTAAGTTATCTTTAATTAACTCAAGAATTTCGGCTTGTCTGGGAGTCAGTGGACGCATTTCAGTTACCTGTTTATCTGTACAGTATACTGTGAGTATATACAGGTATTTTTGATATGCAAGTCATTTTATTCGACGACTTTTTAGAACGGAATTGTTATGATTATTGTCTTACTGTTTTAAACGCAAGGGTAGCAAGGAATATCATGACTGCGGTGAGCTGGAGTTACGCGCTCTTAAAGCATCCTATTCGATGGATGACACGAGCAATGACCATAATTGATAAACCCGAGGCCGATCAAGCGGATATCACCAGTGTACCTGTGGTGTACGTGATGCGATCGAATGCTAAGTCGGACTTTGCGATTTTGCAACGCGCTGCGCGAGAAAATAACCTACCCGATCCGCAGCAGCCGCTCTACATCAATGGAAAGTCATTTGACCGTGTACTGTTACTACCCGAACGTGATGACAGTGCTTCTGCACGTGCGTTGTCGCAGTTCCAAGCGCTACTTGAAGCACATCAGGCTGACCCTCAGTTGGACGTACAACTATTGCCAGTTGGCGTATTTTGGGGGCGCAAGCCAGGGCAAGAAGCGCATGCCGGAAACGCTATGACCGGTGACTTAGACAACCCCGGTCATCTGCGAAAGTTCTGGTTGATCATGTTCTCTGGGCGTCAGGTTTTGTGCCGCATGTCGCGTCCTGTAAGTTTAGGTCAGATGAGCCGTCAAAGCGGCGCGGATTATCGCATTGCACATAAATTGGCGCGCGTGGCACGAGTACATTTTGTACGCATGCGCTATGCGGTGGCGGGTCCTAAGTTGAGTGACCGTAATGAGTTGATGAATCAGCTACTCGAGACACCGGCGCTTAAAAAAGCGATTAAAGATGAGCAACGCTCGAACAAAGCGGACGAAGCGCAAGCAGTAAAAAAGGCAAAAGGCTATTTAAACGAAATAGCCGCGAACTATAGCGAAACTTTAGTCCGTATATTAGATCGCTTTATGACATGGATGTGGAGTCGGATTTATAATGGTATTGATGTGCGCGGTGCCGATGAAGTCCGAAAGCTTGCCCAACAAGGTCACGAAATTATATACGTCCCGTGTCATCGAAGTCATATGGACTACTTACTGTTAAGTTACGTCATCTATAAACAAGGTTTAGTACCGCCGCATATCGCCGCAGGCGTTAATTTAAACTTCTTCCCCGTTGGTTCGATTTTCCGCCGCGGTGGTGCGTTCTTTATTCGTCGCTCTTTCCGCGGCAATAAGCTCTATTCGTCGGTATTCCGTGAGTACCTTTGCTGGTTGTTTCAAAAGGGCTATCCTGTTGAATATTTTACCGAGGGTGGACGCTCACGCACTGGGCGCTTACTGCCGCCTAAAACAGGTATGTTTGCCATGACTGTGCAAGGTATGCTGCGAGGCCAACAGCGCCCCATCTCAATTGTACCCGTGTACTTAGGTTACGAGCACGTAATGGAAGTAGCGACTTACCTTAAAGAGCTTAAAGGTAAAAATAAAGAGAAAGAGTCGTTGTTCCAAGTACTGAAATCTGTCACCAAATTGAAGAACTTTGGCCAAGGGTTTGTTACGTTTGGATCGCCCATTGATTTGAAAGCGTACCTAGATAAGCATGTTGATGATTGGCAGCGTTCTGTCACACGAGGTGCTGAAGAGCCCGAAAGACCTAGTTGGTTAACACCCACGGTCAATGGCTTAGCCGAGAAAGTCATGCGCGGTATCAACGACTGTGCGGCGGCTAATAGCGTTAACCTTACTGCATTAGCGCTATTAAGTTCGGAGCATAACGCGCTAACGCGAGAAGAACTGATTGCCCAAATTAATGTTTACCTGAATTTACTTCGCGAAGTGCCATACACACATCACGTGAATGTACCGGAGCAGTCAGCAGATGAGTTGCTGTCGTTAGCGCTACGTACCGATAAGTTTGAGGTACAAGACGATTCGATGGGGCAAGTGATTTCGTTGCATGCAGCTAACGCTATCGCGATGACTTATTATCGTAACAATGTGCTTCACTTAATGATATTACCGGGTGTTATTGCATCTTTGATTCATGCCAAGCAAGAAGTGAACGTCACAACTATTGTTGAGCGTTGCAGTGCAGTATACCCGATGCTGCAGGCTGAGTTATTCCTGTCTCATGACGATGCCGATTTGGATACATGGGTACGTGCTATTGTAGAGGAATTCGATCGTCAACAGCTCGTTAGCCTTGATGGTGAAACGGTGCGTGCCGCTAACCGCGAGACCGCCGCTTGGTTGCAGCTTAAGCTGTTAGCGGGCAGTGCGAGTGAGACCTTGCAACGGTATGCAATCGTCTTAGAACTGTTGCAGCAAGCCCAGCCGATAAAACGCGCTGAACTTGAGCGTCAGTCGATAACACTTGCTGAGCGGCTTAGCTCGATTCATGGAATTGATGCGCCGGAATTTTATGACAAAAAAGTAATGACCAGCTTCATTGCAAGTTTAAAGGCGCAGTCACTATTGCAAGTGAATGATGATGGTGATCAGGTTGCTGCACCAGAAATTGGCGCGTTAAGTGATGATATTGATGAGCTGCTCGATCCGACAATTCTGCAAACCATTCGACAGTCGGTCCAGCAATTGATGGTCAGCGCAGATTAGCTGCGTTGACCATCAATCTGGTTAAACTAATACCAATAGTGAAGCGCGAGACTCACGCCGATAACCATGCCTACATAATGATTATGCAGAAAAGCCTGGAAACAGGCTTTAGGTGCGCGTTCTCGTATCATCCAATGTTGATAACCAAATAAGCAAGCCGCCGCAATAAGACCAACCCATGCGTACCACTGCACATTAAGTTGATGCCAGAGCAAAGCGAGGATGATTAACGTAACAAGCTGTAAAGCAGCGATAATAAGTTTGTCGTATCGACCAAATAGGATAGCCGTACTTTTGATTCCAATTTTGAGGTCATCCGCCCGGTCAGCCATCGCATACTCAGTATCGTAGGCAATCGTCCAAACGATATTGGCAATGAATAAACCGCCTGCGAGCCACCATTGATCATTGTTGAGCGCACTAAACGCCATCAAAATGCCGAAGCTAAAGGCAATACCGAGTACCACCTGAGGGAGCTGCGTCCAACGTTTGCAGAACGGGTAGAGTGATGCAACGCCTGCGGCTGCGAAAGCTAGCATAATGGTTTGCGTATTGAACTGAAGTACCAATAGAAATGCGAGTATTAGCAGGCCGAAAAACAACAGGATGGCCTCGGTACTATTGACCTCTCCGGCGGCAAGAGGGCGTAATTTGGTACGCTCGACATGACCATCAAGGTTACGATCAGCGAAGTCATTAATTACACAGCCCGCGGAGCGCATGAGGAATGTGCCTAACATGAAAATGACGACGACTTTGAGGGGCGGGTTACCAGCTCCCGCAATAAGTAATGCCCACAGCGTTGGCCATGCAAGTAAATAAGTGCCTATCGGTCGATCAGCGCGCATCAGACGCCAATAGCTATTCAATTTATTCATCGATTACCTCAGTATATCGGCACGGGACTTAAGAAAAATTCACTGACTAAAACGTGTTGCCCTTGGGTGTTAAATAAACTCCGGCGACCCCAAATAGCTTCGTTTTGTTGATAATAATGCCGGTTAATTTGGCTGACACCATGATCTAATGGTAGTTGAGTGACTTCAAATGTCGAACGCTTCAAGTCGGATTGATTAAATAATGATTGGCCCAGTGACTGAGTGCCAAGTTCACCTAGATTAAGGTTTTCATGGTCGGCCGCCGATATAGGGAAAACACTGCGAGCAAAGACAAAGGGCTGTTCGTCTAGCTTAAGTAATACTTCTCGAATGATGAAGTGCGTTTGTTGTGGAAACTCTGACCGTTCATTGGCAAAAGGGGTTGCCACAGCTTGGCCGATGAGTTCGACCGAAAAAGTGCCGGGTAATGCACTGAGTTTGGCAGTGAGCGATTTTTCGTCCAGTAACCAGTCACCGACGAGTGGCTTTAAGTGGATATCAGAGGCATGCTGCCAATGACAGGGCTCAGTACTGAGAAATTGTACAGACATAGTTATTGGTACTTGAGATATTCTTTGGCTATCATACCAAAGCCATTGCCGTTAAACATTATAAAGGCTATA
>CESO01036912.1_pt1 | contig 13962 bp, 13 predicted proteins | sample 356341 | NCBI WGS metagenome assembly CESO01 (sample SAMEA2621812, study PRJEB7988) | marine metagenome | biome: marine biome (ENVO:00000447); feature: deep chlorophyll maximum layer (ENVO:xxxxxxxx); material: "saline water (ENVO:00002010), including plankton (ENVO:xxxxxxxx)" | depth 35 m
TGAATCGTAGTCGGCATTCTCAGGTTACCCACTACTTCTTTGAGGGCTGCGAGTACTACACGCCAATGGAAAGCTCTCAAGCTAAACGCAAGAAAAGAAAACCATTCTGGATTCCGCAAACCGCAGATTTTCAGCTACCGCCTAAACTCTGGGAGCGACCCTTGCCGGTGCGTGCACTGCGGAAAGTGCTGCGCGGGCTGGGTCTATCTAACGAGTAGCGTTTAATAAATGGCAACAAGAGAAATACCGACTTCCTCATTACTCCGGGTTTCTGATGCGCTGTGTCGGATCAATCGCGAGGTGCTGCTTCGGGTACCCCAGTTTTCTGTTAAGCCCGGCGAGCACTGGTGCTTGTTTGGACGTAACGGCGCCGGCAAGTCGGTATTGGCGGCGCTGCTTACTGGCAAGCGGGTAGAGTCTGGCAGTTATGTGGCTTATCGGGACGACTTTGAACCGGCGCGGGATATTCTGCTGGTGTCATTTGAGGAACAGCAGCGGCTGTGGCAGCGGGACAATCGGCTCGATATGAGCGAGTACAGTGATCGTGCTCAGGATAGCGGTACCCTGGTGCGGGAGTTGCTGCACTCTGGTCTGGAGGCAGATGCTGAGGTACCGCCTGAGACTGAGATGATTGTTGAACAGCTGGCGCTGCAGCCGCTGTTGGAAAAAGGTATTCGCTTCCTGTCATCCGGTCAGATCAGGCGAGCTTTGATTGCGCGCGCCCTGGTTGCCGCAGTCGGCAAGCCAAATAAACTGGTAGTGCTGGATGAACCGTTGGAGAGTATTGATAAAGATTCCAGACAACGTATCAGTAGGTGCATTGATACCCTGCGCAGCTTGGGTTTTAGCAGCCTGTTATTGTGTCGCCGGCAGCAGGATATATTGCCCGGCACCACCCATATCGGGTTGATGGTAGACCTCGAGCTGCGGCTACAGGGAACTGCCAGTGATGTAATGCGAGATGCAGCTTTTCAAGCTCATATAAAGAAGGTGCCAAGACTCCCAGAAATATTGCCTGGTGTCAGTCTTGAAGATACATCTGCTGAGGCCAGTGAGAAAGTGCTGATTGAGCTTGAGCAGGTGCAGGCCAACTACGGCGATCAACTGGTGTTGGAGGCGGTATGTTGGCGCATGACCTCTGCAAATCACACGCTTATAGAAGGGCCAAATGGCTGCGGTAAATCCACCTTGCTAAGCCTTATCGATGGTGAGAATCACATGGCCTATGGTCAGCATGTGCGTCTGTTTGGTAAGCAGCGAGGTAGCGGTGAATCGGTCTGGGAGGTAAAAGCCAGGTTTGGGGTGGTTTCCAACGAGCTGCACAATAAATATGTGAAAGGTTGGAAAGTGCTAGACGTGGTGGTGAGTGGCTTCTATGACTCCGTGGGCTTGTATGATGATAGCGGCGCCACGGAATGGGCGGCAGCGCGCGCCTGGCTTGCCTGCGTAGAGTTGGCCGAGGTGGAAGCCAGTTACTATCATGAATTGTCTTTTGGTCAGCAGCGCCTGGTTCTATTGGCCCGCGCTATGGTGAAGAATCCATTGCTGCTTGTGCTGGATGAGCCCTGCGTGGGCCTGGATGATTATCACCGCAAGATGATTCTGGGCATTCTTGAACTGGTGGCGAGCCAGACTCGCACCCGTATCATCTATGTCAGTCACGTCAGCGAAGAATGGCCAGCATGCATCAACCAACACCTGGAGTTTGTTCCCGCTAGCGCAACTACCTATACCCTCGTGCAGCACGCGTGCTGATAAGGTGATCTGCCTGCTTATTTACTGCACATAATCACTGGCCGGCGAGGCATTCAGCTCCTTAATAAATGTCATCCTTCCGGTCACTGTTGGTCTGATATGCTCATTCTTTGGGCTTGCGCCAAGGTGCAGCGGGGCCTGTATTACTCGGTATGCAATCTGCATGCTTTGGAGCGACCTCTGTATAGCCAGCATTGGCAGGTCGAGTCTTTTAGCCATGGACATTAGCGGGGCATATGCCCATCCCGGGGGAGAAATGATTAATGGATAAACGCCATTATCAGTTCGCCGAATTCCAACCTCTACCCCCCCCGATGGTGTCCGTTGTTGAAATACCTGTAAGAGCTGGTGCCGCAGGTAACATTAAATACACCAAGATCAAAATTCCTGGCTCCACTTGTCTTGGGTGATGTTTTAAGAGGGCAAATTATTCTGGGCGAGAAAAACTCATAGTTAACCCTTAACCGCCTCAGCGGCTTTGCGCCCAAAAGCCCGGAAGTCTATGTTTGTCTTGGCTTTTACCCAGAATACCCTAGGGTGAAAAATACCGCCGAGTTTCCTATTTCTATCAATTTGCGCAAGGCTATGCTCGGCTCATAAATGAGCAACTCCGGAAAGAGGAGTCTGGCTCGGCGTCAAACTGGGGTATTCGAAAAGGATTTCTTAATTTCCAGGCGCTTTTAGAAGGGCATACCCTTGTTGCAGATTAGGATTTCAGGTGACTCTAGCCAAGGCAGGGTTGGTTAATTGGTTTATATTGCCCATACTCCGCCAGTAGCGTCACTGGCGTCAGCTAGGCAATCTTTAGGGTCTTAACATAATCTGAGGATTCCTTGGCCGCCAGGCTGCTCTGAAAAGATAGCGTGCTGTTAACCCGTTATCGCGCGAGAATAGTTACATGGCGTGACAATTACTTGTGCTTAGAATAAGGAAATTTGCTTGTTCTTGGACTAACCGAGGCATAACCTAGGCGAACTGAGCCCGCAAGTGAGATTCCATAATGAATTCCAGATTGCTGCCGTTTTACCTAATACTCCTGATTAGCTGCCTGCCTACTGCGGCACGCGCCGCTGATTCTCCTGTTGACGCCATACAAGACCCCTTGCCAAAGCCGATCGAGTTTGGTGAGATCAATGTGACAGCTGCGCCTTTTTTGCGGGTGCCGCGTAGCGAAGATTCCAGCGACGTGGCCATGACCAATCCCGCGTACGCGCGAATTCAATATATGTACCCGATTCCCGATGGTTCGAATCGGCTTGTGATTAATGATTTGCGCGGACTGCTTTACATCACCGATACAAGCGGTCGGGAGCCAGCGGTATTTCTGGACATCAGGGAGCAGAGAGTAGGCTTCGATGACTCTATGTTTCCCAACGAAACCGGCCTGGCGGGCTTCGCCTTCCATCCGCAATTTGCTGCTGCGGGCACTCCTGGATTTGGAAAGTTCTATACCACCTCCAGCGCCAGTTCAAATAGCGGCACGGCTAATTATCTCAATCACGACGCAGAGAACCACGAAAGTGTCGTTCGCGAATGGAGCGCGGCCGATCCGTCTGCTAATCGGTTTCAAGGCAGCAGTCGCGAGATATTTCGCATTGGCCAGTTCGCCCAGAATCATAATATCGGCAACATTGCGTTTAATCCTGCTGCGCGTCCGGGCGATGCGGATTTTGGCATGCTTTACTTTAGTCTCGGAGATGGCGGTGGCGCCAACGATCCCAATGAGAATGGGCAGTCCTTGAGCGAGCCGATGTCCAGCATCGTGCGTATCGATCCCCTCGGCAGCAGTGCAGGACGGGCCTATGGCATCCCGGCTGATAACCCCTTTGTGGGTCAGCCTGGCGTCGCGCCGGAAATCTGGGCTTATGGTCTTCGTCACCCGCAGCACTTTTCCTTCGATCAAGATGGCACGCTGTATATTTCAGATATTGGCCAGGCACAGATTGAAGAGGTGAACATCGGTATCCGTGGCGCCAACTATGGCTGGCGTTTGCGAGAAGGAACCTTTGCTACGGCCTTTGGCATAGGTGGCGTGCGACCCAATCCGGTTTATCCCTTGCCCGTGGTGGATAATGGCTTCACCTATCCCGTCGCGCAGTTCGATCATGACGAGGGCTATGCCATTAGCAGTGGCTTTGTATATCGTGGCTCTCTGATTCCTGAATTACTGGGTAAATATGTTTTCACAGACATGGTGATGGGGCGTATCTTTTATATCGACACCGTAGGTCTCACACCAGGAAAGAACGCACCAATTTCGGAACTGCGGGTGACCAGGTCGGGAGAAACAATCAGTCTGCGTGAAGAATTTGGTTTTGCAGACACCTACGGGCGTGAAGTCCGTGCCGGCTTGCGCCTGGGCATCGATGGAGAAGGGGAACTCTATCTGCTGAGCAAAGGAGACGGCTGGATCAGACAACTTGGGTCCTTGCCATAAATGCAGCGAGAACGTTCGGTCGCAAGCCTGTCTATATGAACATCACAATCCTCGCCAATCGCGATCTGGCCAGTTGTATCGCGTTGAATCACCTTATCCCAGGCCTTTCTGCGCATCGAATCAGTGTTTTTCTGTCCTCCAGGGTTGGCAGCAAGCCATTGGCGCCACCGCTGCAACAGCTTAAATTCGTTGAACAAGATCTGCTTAACCAGATAATTGCGCCGTTGTTGAGGCGCGCATCCAATGTAGCGAAGACTGCCAAACAGTCACTGTTAAGCTTCGAACAGTTGGGAGAAGTGATGGCCGGTGGCGTGAGCGAACTCAATAATATCAATGAGGCAGCAGGGCTGGAGCGATTTGCGGCATCGGAGCCTGCGCTGGTGTTGTCGATTCGGTATGGCCTGATCCTCAAAGATCCGGTGATCGCTATTCCTTTTCACGGCATCTTGAATCTACATTCCGGCGCCTTGCCGGATTACAAGGGCGTCATGGCGAGTTTCTGGGCGCTGCTCAATGACGAATCAGAAATCGGTACAACTCTGCACTTCATCGAAGATAGCAGCATCGATACGGGCAGTATTGTCGCATCGACGCGGCTGGCGGTGCAGCGGGAGCGCTCCTACTTGTGGCACGTACTTTCGCTGTATGAAGCAGGGTGCGGGGAAATGCTTGCTGCTGTGGAGAAGATTGAAGCGGGGCAAAACCTGCGAAGCACCAGTCAAGCCGAGGCAGGTAATTATTATAGCTTCCCCGGCGTTAAAGACTTGCAGCGATTCAGCGACAATGGTTGGCGTCTGTTTGATCCGGAAGATGTGCTGAATGTTGTCAGACAGTTTGTGATTGCTGGCTAGCTGTTATACTCCGAGGCAAAACACCATCTGGAACTGCTATCACGCTGGGCGAGGCGCTCTGCTGCGGGTCATGTTTCTGCTCTGCCTGCAGTCGGCCGAAGCGCAGGAAAGAGTGATTTGAGCTGATGCATGATGCCGATCAACCCTTATAGTGGTCACCACAAGGTCATAAACCTGGGCTGCAGGAGGCCGGGCAGTGACTGGGAAAATTGCGTCAAAATGGCCCTAGCCCGAAAGCTTTCACTTTCAAGACCGCTTACCCGCCACCTGATGCTGAGCAGTCCCTCGCAGCTATTGAAGATAGCTGTCCCGCGGATTTAAGTTGGTGCCGGTATGAGTCCGAAATTTAGCACCAGCGTTCAAACAACCCGTAAAATAACCAGAAGGTTCAGTTTTTTCTCAGCGCTATTCCTGTTGGGCATGACCCTGCTGACGTTTTTCTCTGTCTGGAGTGGCGATCTCACACTGGAGATTGAAGTGGGGGATGACACTATCCTGAACCCCTATTTTGCCACCGTATTGTTTTATTTGCTGCTGCAGCTTTTGCTTTCAGGTATCGTATTTGCGCTTAGTTTGCCAATGGTGTGCCTATGGAAAAGCTGGCGCGGCACTGAGTAGTCCCATGAATCCGATTAGAAACCCCTTTTCAAAATAATTAAGTTAAAGTCTTATCGAGGCAATCATGATCAAACCATTACTACGAACCGGAATGACGTTTGTGCTGCTCTTTTTGTCACTGAGTTCCTGGGCGCAGGGTCGTCTGGAGATATCGGAGGTTAAAGACGGACTCTATATGATTACCGGCCCAGGCGGCAATATAGGCGTTCGCTTGACCAATGAAGGTGTGATTCTCATCGATGACAAATTTCCACAGGACTTTGACGAGATTCAGTCCCTGGTAGCCAGCGTCAGTGAGCTGCCGGTTCGCTACGTGATAAATACCCATCACCACGGTGACCACAGCGGCAGCAATGTAGGGTTCCTGGAAGTTGCTGAAATTATCGCCCACAAGAACGCCCGGGATAATATGATTCGCGGCAACCAGGAAGGCCCACCGCGCCTGATTTATACCGAGAGCACTGCAGTTTTCCTCGGCGGTGTCGAAGTGCAGGCTTTTCATATGGGGACCGGTCACACCAATGGCGATACCGTTGTTTACTTTCCTGAACTCAAGACGATCCATGGCGGAGACTTATTGCACACTACCGCGCCTTTTATGGATTATGCCAATGGCGGCAGCAGTCGTGGTTGGGTTGAAACGCTCAATAATATGCTGACCCTGGATTTCGATACGGCGATCCCAGGGCATGGTGGTCTCATGGATCGGCGCGGCATTCTGGCCTTCAGGAATCAGATGGAAGCAGTGCGCATGCGCATGGCAGACCTTATTCGTAATGGCGTGAGTGCGGACGATGCCGCTGAAAGGCTAAAGGATCCTGCGCTGAGCTGGACCCAGGCTGAGAGCGGCTTGTTTATGAGTCGCAGCATTCCGGGTTTCTATCAGGAAATTGCTGCTGAAGTTCAATAGGAGCGAGTAGCAACCTTAAACAAACCCACAATTTGACGCTAATTCAAGGGACCGCAATGCCGGGTGAAACTAATCTTGAAAAGATGCTCTCCGCCCTGCGGCCAGTGCTTCTGGATGGAGACTTCGTGTTCTGCACCGTCGTGGGTGCAAGCCTTGTCGATGTCGCGCACTTAAATCCACTGGCCACCTATCAAGAGCAAGAGGGGCTTAGCCTGCTATTACAGCAAAGGCAGGCTGACGCCTCGACCTATGAGTATCACGGGGTATTCAAGGGTATCACGCTGTCAGTGCACTCAAGCCTGGATGCAGTGGGCCTGACTGCGGCGGTAGCCAGTAAACTGGCTGAGTTTGACATTCCTGCCAACATGGTGGCGGCGCATTATCATGACCATGTTTTTGTACCGTGGGAAAAAGCGCCAAAGGCATTGGAGCTGCTGCAGCAGTTCGGTGACTAGACAAAACTGACCAGCAAAGGGGTAGGGCCAGCCCTGGTTTAAGGGGGAGCGCCACTGGCTCCAGTGCCAAAGGCGTCAGCTTGTTTGCTTCTGGATGACGAGCAGCAGCTCGCCCACTTTAATTCCAAATTTCCTCAGCGTGGATTCATTAAGCAAAACTGTTGGTGTGATCAGATACATCCGATCATCTATGCGCATGTCAATGCTGCCATCACCGTAAGGAATGCGTAAGACGTAATCGAGGAACGCGCTGTTGCCTGCGACCGTAACTTCGCCATCGCCAACCACATCGCCTGCAGTGCCCGTGTAATTGTTCGTGCTATGTGTGTGCAGCCTCCAGACGCGGCGCTCCAGTTCACCATCATCGAACTCGAAGTCTTCTTCCAGGGTGCCGACACCATCCCCCCAGTAGGCGAGTATCTCCGCCGTGAACTTGCGGATGACGCGACCGCGAAAATCCTTAACCACGCCAAAAGCCACCAGGTCCCCTTGGAAAAAATCTTCCATCTTCAACGTGGGAGCCTGTTTGCGATAGTCATCTACCTGTACCGCGTTGCAAGCAGTAAAAATGGCAAAGCAGGCCGCGAGAACGAGAGAACGTGTCATGGGTTGCTCCTTTGGCTGTCAGGGCTGGGGCTGGTAAGGTCACGACAACTAAACAAACTACGCGGTCCATGGCGACAATGGATCACAGCGCAGTTCGCCATGGCTGCCATTCCGGCAGATGGGGTATAGTTGATGCTAGCGTATGGCAGCGACAGCTGGCTGCGTTTTACAACGTACTAATAACAATGAGGATCCGATCATGTCCCGCCGCGTCTATCTGACAGTAGTACTCACACTATTAGGGCTCATTGCTAGCCTTACACTCCGCGCCCAGACCCGGCAAAACCTCGAAGTTGAGGGTCTACAGGCACCCGTGGAAATCCTCAAAGACCGCTGGGGCATCTCGCATATTTATGCCGAGACAGAACATGATCTGTTCTTCGCCCAGGGTTACAGCGCGGCACGTGACCGTCTGTTCCAGTTCGAGATCTGGCGCGCGCGTGCTACCGGCACGACAGCTGAAATTCTTGGCCCCAAAGCGATTGAGCGTGACCATGGCGCGCGCCTGTTCAAGTTTCGCGGTGCGATGGGAGAAGAGCTGAGTCATTATCATCCCCGCGGTGTCGACATCGTTGGCGCCTTCGTACATGGCGTAAATGCCTATATTGATGAGGCGATGCAGGACCCGGATAGTTTACCTTTACCCTTCAAACTGCTGGATATAGAACCCAAACACTGGACCGAAGAGGTTGTCATTTCCAGACACCAGGGCTTGCTCGGCAATATTGGCCTGGAAATGAACATTGGCAGGGCCGTATGTACCATCGGCGAAGAGGCAGTACGGGAGCTGCAGTACTTTCATCCCCATGATCCTGATCTGACACTCGATCCTATGATCGACTGTGAATCCCTGGTAGAGAACGACATTCTCTATCTTTATAACGCCTATCGGCGCAATCTGCGATTTGAACCTGCTGATATTCAGGTTGTGGCTGCGCGCAACGATGCCGGTGACTTCGAACAGTTGGCCACTGTTCTCGACCAGGAAGCTGATCTCATTCAACGTTTCGACCTCGACGACATAGGGAGCAACAACTGGGTGGTGAGTGGTGATCTGACCCAGGATGGATGGCCCATGATGATCAACGATCCACACCGGGCTCAGTCCGTGCCTTCCTTGCGCTATTGGGCACATCTGGTGGGGCCTGGCTGGAATGTACTCGGTGGTGGCGAACCAACAATTCCGGGTATATCCATTGGTCACAATGAGTTTGGTGCCTGGGGATTGACCGTGTTTAACACTGATGGGGAAGATCTCTACGTATACGAGACCAATCCTGAGAATCCGAACGAGTACCGCTACAACGGGCGCTGGGAACCCATGTCTATTATTAAAGAAATCATTCCGGTCCGCGGCCAGAACCCGATCACCGTTGAATTAAAATACACCCGGCATGGTCCGGTGGCTTTCGAGGATCAGGGCAAGAACCTGGCCTATGCGCTGCGTCCCGCCTGGATGGAGTTTGGTGGTGCGCCATACCTGGCGTCCTTGCGCATGGATCAGGCGCAGACCTGGGAAGAATTTCGCGAGGCTTCAAGCTACAGCAATATTCCCGGAGAGAATATGATCTGGGCAGATCGTAAGGGCAATATCGGCTGGCAGGCAGTGGGTATCGCACCGATTCGACGCAACTTCAGCGGCATGGTGCCGGTACCGGGTGATGGCCGCTATGAATGGGATGGATACTTGCCAATCAAGGCCAAGCCCAACGAATACAATCCCGAGCGTGGCTATATCGAAACCTCCAACAGCAATTACACGCCACCAGATTATGAATATCTGGATGCCATCGGCTTTACCTGGACCGATCCCTATCGCTGGGCCCGTGGTAGTGAGGTACTGGCGTCCGGGCGCAAGTTCAATATGACTGACATGATTGCGCTGCAGCATGACTACCTGTCCATTCCAGCCCGTAGTCTGGTGCCGTTCTTCAAGGACCTGCCGGCAGATGACCCCCAGGTTGAACAGGCTCGCCAGATGTTGCTGGACTGGGATTTCGTGCTGGACCGCGATTCCACAACTGCCGGTATCTACGTGGCGTTCGAGCGTCAGTTGCTAGATAACATTGAGTCCTTGAAAGTGCCAGAAAATGCTCAGCAGTATCTCAACGTCGGCATGAAGACCACGATCGACTTCCTGCTGGCGCCGGACGGTGATTTTGGTGCCGATCCTCTAGCCGGTCGCGACGCATTCCTGCTGCGCACATTGGCCCAGGGTATTGCCAATCTGCGGGAGAAGCTTGGGCCTAACATGCAAAACTGGGTTTATGGTCAGGATGACTACAAGCATGCGCTCGTTCGCCATCCTCTCAGTGCGGCGGTCAACGAGGAACTGAGAGCGCAGCTGGATGTAGGGCCACTGCCCCGAGGTGGTAACAGTTTTACCCTTGGTAATACCGGGAGTGGCGACAATCAGACGACGGGAGCCTCGTTTCGCATCTTTATTGACACCCGGGATTGGGACAACACCCTGGGTATGAATTCGCCTGGTCAGGTTGGAGATCCAGAGAGTCCCCTTTATGCCAATCTATTCGAATTGTGGGCCAACGACAAAGTCTTTCCTGCGTTTTATAGTCGCGAGAAAATTGAATCGGTGTTGTTCGAGCGGCTGGAGCTGAGTCCTGCTAACTGAGTATTCACCTTGGTGGCTCGCGGCTATTTACTTACTAGCCATCTTCATCGTAGGGGTGCACCTCGATGCTAAGGTGTTGAACGGGTAAGCTATCCGGCAGCAGTGATTTAAAATAGCTCGGCTCGGCGGGAGAGCGGGACACGATAGATAGCACCGAGGCGTAAATTCCGGGACCTACTATCCACAGATGCAGGTCGACGATGCGATGGTCGCCATTGAATTCAATGGCGTCATGGATGCGCTTAGTCATGTCCTCCGAGCCTTGCTCATCCAGCAGGATGGCACCAGTGGATTTTAAGAGACCAAACGACCAGCGGGATACCAGTATGGCGCCGACTATGCCCATGACTGGGTCCATCCACACGGCGCCATAATACTTACCAATCAGCAGCGCGAAGATTGCTAACAAAGAAGTTAGTGCATCGGCCAGTACGTGCAGGTAGGCCGAGCGTAGATTGTGATCGTGATGATGATGGTGGTCGTCGTGATCATGTCCATGATCATGATTCTCGCCGAGGATAAAGACCGATGCGCCATTAACCACCAAGCCGAGGCTGGCGACGAAAATGGCCTGGTTAAAGGCTATCTCCACCGGATTCAGTAAGCGTATCAGGCTCTCCCAGGCCATCAGCGCGGCAAATAGTGCGAGTAGAATCGCACCTGTGTATCCCCCCAGTGTATTCACTTTGCCGGTGCCAAAACTGAAGCGCGCATTATGTGCGTGACGTCGAGCGTAGATATAGGCAAAGGCATTAATGGACAGTGCCACTGCGTGCGACCCCATGTGCAAGCCATCCGCTAGCAGTGCCATGGAGCCAAATCCTATACCAGCTCCAATCTCAACCACCATCATGCTGGCGGTGAGTGCTATGACAACAAAGGTGAGGGATTCCCCGGGCCTCTTTTGGTCTTGTCCAAAACTATGGGAATGGCGCCAGCGCGCCAAAATATCATCTCTCATCACCTGCTTATATCATGTGTCAAGCTTGGAAATCCATGGTCACTGCGACCTAATGATGCGGCAAAATGAACCAGTATTGGTGGGTATCCGGACTAGGGTTTTGATATAGTGGCATAGCGAAGCATAAAGCCCTTTTATTCGAGGAAATCATGAAAAATTTAGCGTTAATCGCCGCAGCCACAGTGCTCCTTAGCCAAACTGCGCTGGCCGTTGAAGAGCCCCCTGCGGAACTTGAAGGAATTACCAATTTTCGTCAGTACAGTGCGACCTTCGCCAGTGCTGGCCAGCCCACCGCTGACCAACTCCAGGCTATTGCTGATCAGGGGTTTGAACGAATTGTTTACATAGCGTTCACCAATAACACTAATGCACTTCCCGATGAGGATCAGATCGTAAAGGGTCTGGGCATGGAGTATATGCAAGTGCCGGTAGATTTTTCTAATCCACTGCCTGATGACTTCTATGCGTTCGCCGATTCCATGCAGCGCAATACAGGCAAGAAAACCCTGCTCCATTGTCAGGTGAATGCTCGGGCCACCGCGTTTAGCTTTCTCTATCGGGTGTTATATGAAGATGTACCTGTAGCCGAAGCGAAGGAAGACATGAACACAGTATGGCAGCCTAACGAGGTATGGCGTGACTTCATCTTTGAAGTGATGGCTCAGAACGGCAAGAACCCTAACTGTGAGGGTTGTGACTGGACACCGCCACCACCGCGTAACTAGCACATTAGCTACCCAATATGCGTAGCATCTGCTGCGCATATTGGGTTTGAGCTAGAGGGCATGCTAAGGCAAACTCCTTGATATACATTTACCGGGCTTTCCCAGAGCCTTTCCCTTCTTGCCACCTCCTGACCACCCCCTTAAATGAATCTGCCTCTTCTGAGAAGCCAGCAGTGCAGCATGATTTCACGCTGATGAAATGACAAAAAAATCGAGCCCGGGCTAACGGGATTTTGTCTGCCAAAAACATGAGTTCGTAGATATTGAGATTTAAGGATTCAGAAGTTCAAGAGAGGGTATATGAATAACAACAAACCTCGTCACTATGTAATCTGGTCAGCCCGAGTGTTGCTATTACCGAATACAGACACCGCGGTCGCACAATAATTGGGCGGCGCTGGCCAGTCAATTCAGAATTTTGCCGAGAACTACGCGGTATGACACGGTGAAAATCTCGAAGGGTCACCCCTGAGCGTAGCTTTGCTGGGAAATCTCAGACATGGCGACAGCATCGATGAAATCGTCAACAGCATCAGTAACGGTTTCGCGGAGGCGGGTATGCCCGCCTGGGGCGAACGCTTTACTCGTGCCGATATTCGCAACCTGGCCTTATATATCGCTGAGACGCGATCAAATGTGAATTACGACGACTTCAATTACGATACGCCCCTGGAGATTCCTATCAGTATCGTAACTTCTGAGCTCCACAATTTTCGATTCGAAACAGTCGTGGCAGACCTGGGTGCTCAACCATTCTCCATCGCGCCCTTCCCGATGGCAGAATTCTCCTCACCGAAAAGAAGTTTGGCGTTAGAGTGATTAACTCTGATGGGGAGAAGTCCGCTTACCTGCTGGATACGCCGAGAGCCTACTCTGACGCCTATAAAATCACCGTAGATCAAGATGGGGTATAGGTTGGCTGTTCGATAGAAAGCCTCACCGCGACTATCATGACAACGGCTGGATCTATCTTTACTTTGCCGATCGCTGCGCCGATTGCAATGAACTTTCCCGTGAAAGTGAGCAAGATGTGTCCATGAACAAGCTGGTGCGTGGTTGAATTCGTGATGGGCGCTGGGTGGACCAAGAGACGATTTGGGAAGCTCAGAAGGAGTTCTATACGGTCTTCACCGATGTGGCTGCAGGTGGCCGGCTGGCTTTTGACGATAGAGGGCACCTGTATATGAGCGTTGGTGCAGAAGGTGGCAGCACTTTTAACGGTATCCAGGATCTATCTACGCCCTATGGCAAAGTCCGCCGAATTTATGAGGATGGCAGTATACCTGCTGAAAATCCGTTCTATGGTCAGGAAGATATTATTGCCAGTATCTATACCTATGGTCACCGTAGTCCTCAGGGGTTGGAATTCAACTATTTCAATGGTGAGCTATATGGCACCGAGCATGGGCCAAGGGGAGGGGATGAAATCAATCACCTGATCCCCGGGCGCAACTATGGATGGCCGCTGACATCCCTTTGTATGGATTACGACGGTACGAGGGTTGAATATGGACGTGAGTAAGGTATTACCTTTGAGTTGGCAGATATCGAGCAAGCTGTGGTCGACCTGACCCCTTCACTGGCCGTATCCGGCTTTGTGATTATGGATAGTGGTCAGTTCCCGCAGTGGCAGGGCCACCTCCTGGCGGGATCATTGAAGGCACGAAGCCTGTTTCGTTTCGTGATCGATAAAAATGGGCTCATCCATCGCGAAAACTGCTTAAAGGTTTTGCGTGAATTCGTGATATTGAGATCGGTTATAGAGATGATGTCTTCCTGCTTCTAGAACACAATGCGGGTAGTCGGATTCTGCGTATAGTGCCAGTTTATTAAGGCTAGGAATTTGCCTAGGTGATGCAGGCAGGGATGAGCGAGTTGTAAGCAATTCATTCTTCAACTGTTGCTGCGGGAGGACTTCTGCCACAGCCAGCATAATTTGGTATCATAAAAGTGGGAAAGCGTGCTGGCATTGTTGTCAACGAAAGGTGTTCACATGGGTCATCTCTAAACTG
>CESO01121500.1_pt1 | contig 13944 bp, 8 predicted proteins | sample 356341 | NCBI WGS metagenome assembly CESO01 (sample SAMEA2621812, study PRJEB7988) | marine metagenome | biome: marine biome (ENVO:00000447); feature: deep chlorophyll maximum layer (ENVO:xxxxxxxx); material: "saline water (ENVO:00002010), including plankton (ENVO:xxxxxxxx)" | depth 35 m
ATATTGATACGAATCAAAGGAAAAGACGGTTCGAAATGAACTGCAGAGATGGAGCTCTGTACACTTTGCCCATGCTGTTAATACTTGCCCATGATGACTTTAGGACGTATCTGGCCGATCAGCCCCCCCTCTTGGAACTGATCTCCACAGCGGGCCTGATTCTGACATTGTTCATCATTGGCCTGCTTTTTCTGGCGATCATGCTCGTCAGAAGCATCAGAAGACTGAAGTCCCTGCCTCGAGAAACAAGACATACCCAGCCAGTCCAACAGGACGCCTGGGCGGAAGCTGGCCGTCGACTCAAGGTTGATGATGCAGACGATGACTAGTTCTGAAAAAGGATGCTCTTGGCAATCCGATCACGTGTCAGATCCAGTTCACTGTCCGGGGCATCGAGCATCACGGCCTGTTCAAGCCATGAGGCTGCCATCGCCTCCTGGTCCGCCATCGCCATGGCTTCCGCCGCTCGCAATGCGTACCTCCATGCATCGACCCTGAAGGCATTGGCTCTGAAGCAGCCAGCCCAGGCTTCAGCGGCATTCGATGGCTGACCAATGGCAAGCCAGCACGATGCGATTTCCGAGGCGGCGGATTCCTTTCCACGGACATCATCAGGCAAGGCAAGGAGAAGCTCCAGAGCCTCACGCTCACGACCGGAAAGCCTGTGAACTCTTGCGATCACTATTCGAACAGCGACTTCATCTCCAGCGAGCGCCAGGGCACGGGATGCCATTTCAGCAGCGACTTCAGTCTGCCCCTGTGACTGGCAGGCAAGTGCGAGCGTGGCCAGTGCATGCGATTGATCCGGATGTTCTTCAAGCACGGATCTCAGGATGAACTCCGCTCTCTCGGGCTGGCTCTTGAGCAGAAGTTGTGCCGCACAAAGACTCGGCTTCGGGTTGTCAGGCTGGAGTTCAATGGCCGCCTCGTACAGCGACAGGGCCTCCGCCTCGAGTCCTGCCAGCTGAGCGACCTCCCCGGCGCTCTGGTGAAGACCGCCGCTGTCAGCCATGAATGGCAGGGCCTTCTCATACCAGCGATAGGAATCCCTGAACTGCTCCCGAGAGGAATCGATCAGCCCCATATCCCGCAATTCGATGCCACGCCTCAGTTCGAGCCGCCCCATCATCTCATACCCCCGGCCATCGGCAGGAGCCTTCTCGATGATCTTGGACAGGATGGATCTCGCCCGGCCTTCATCTCCGGAGGTCAGATAGGACTCGGCAGCCTCGAGGGAGTGGCGAATCGACTCCCCGCTGAGAGGCGGAGCCTCCTCCTGAGTGGGGTCCTGACCACAACCGCTCAGGCAACCACTGGTCACACCAGCGAACATCAGGCAGGCCACGGCTATGATACGGAACATGTCTACGCCCATCACTACTCCAGAACTTCCCAGATCATACGATCCCGCGGCCATTGAGCCCAGTATCCGAGATATCTGGACCCAATCGGACCTTGGGCATGTCAACGCCCCACTGCCTCAAGGCTCCACTCCATTTGCCGTATTGATGCCGCCGCCGAACGTGACTTCCATTCTTCACCTCGGCCATGCCCTCGGTGCCACCCTTCAGGATGTCATCGTCCGACATGCCCGGATGCGAGGAATGGAGACACTCTGGATGCCCGGCACGGATCATGCCGGCATCGCCACGCAGACGGCGGTGGAACGTCGACTTCTGCAGGATGGCAAGAGACGAAGCGACTACACACGAGAGGCCTTCGTTGACATCATTCACGAATGGAAGGATGAATATGGTGCCGCCATCCTCTCCCAGCTGAGAGAACTGGGAGCCTCGTGCGACTGGCCTCGCACTCGATTCACCATGGATCCGGTCTGTGCTGCCGCCGTTCGAGAAGCCTTCTTTCAACTGTTCGACGAGGGACTCATCTTCCGCGGCAAGCGACTGGTCAACTGGGACCCTGCCACCGAGACCGCTCTCGCTGACGATGAAGTCGAGATGGAGGACGTCAAGGGGCACATGTACTACCTGCGGTATCCCCTCTCGGACGGATCGGGCCATGTCACGGTCGCGACGACTCGTCCCGAAACGATGCTCGGCGATACTGGCGTTGCGATCAACCCCGAAGACCCAAGAGCCGCTTCGCTCAAGGGGAAGAAGATCATGCTCCCGATCGTTGGTCGCGAGATTCCGATCGTCGAGGACGAGTACGTGATCATGTCAGGCCAGGGCGACGATCCCAAGGCGGCCTTCGCCACGGGGTTCCTCAAGGTCACGCCGGCCCACGATCCCAACGACTGGGAAATCGGACAACGCCATGATCTCGAGGCGATCAATGTCATGGGGCCCGATGCCTCCATTTCGGACAAGCATGGCTGGGAAGACATCTCCGAGGAGGCGCGATGCTTCCTGGGCCTCTCTCGAGAGGATGCCAGGACAGCGATCATAGAATGGTTCCGAAAGCACGAATTGCTTGAGGAAATCCGGGACTACGACCATGCGGTCGGCCACAGCTACCGTTCTCATGTACCGATCGAGCCGTATCTGAGTGATCAGTGGTTCGTTCGGGTCACCGACGACAGGCTGCGCGGCGAGGCCATGCGCTCGATCAATCCCGAACAGTACGATGGAACGCCGCCACCCAGAGAGACTGGCTCGCGAGAGGGAGATGGAGAACTCAGCTTTTCCGCACCTCGCTATGCACGCTCGTTCCAACAATGGCATGAGAATCTTCGAGACTGGTGTATCAGTCGACAGCTCTGGTGGGGTCATCGGATTCCGGTCTGGTCCAAGGTCCTGAAGTTCTCGGAAGCAGGCACACCCCCGACAGATCTCGGCAATGGAATGACCGACCAGACGAGCTGGTGCCAGGCCCCCTTCTGCGATCGAGCGGACGACACGCTGTCCATTCGTCTACAGATCGATCGCGAGAACGAGGAGGTCAGGATTCTGGCCTGCGTTGGACGTGACGCCGAATCGATCGAAAGCGATCTCGAAGCAGCCGGGTTCGCTCAGGACAACGATGTCCTGGATACGTGGTTCTCATCCGCTCTCTGGCCGATCTCGACCATGGGATGGCCTGCCCCCTCTGCTTTCCCGGAAACAGAGGGCCTCCTGGAAGCCTTCAATCCAAGCAGCACGCTTTCCACCGCACGTGAAATCATCACGCTCTGGGTCAGCCGGATGGTCATGTTCAACCGATTCTTCCGGGACGGAAGACTTCCCTTCCGTGATGTCTATATCCATCCGACCATCCAGGATGGTTTCGGCCAGAAGATGAGCAAGTCGCTTGGAAATGGAGTCGATCCCCGCGACATCATCGAGAGCCACGGAACCGACGCGCTGCGATTCATCATGACGCAGCTGGCCACCTCGACACAGGATGTGCGGCTCCCGCTTGACCTCGTCTGCCCATTCACTGGCAAGACCTTCACCCCGGAATTCATCACATCATCCACGGGACATCAGGTCACGGCGCCGATCCAGAAGAGCCCCGATGATCCGAACAGGACAATGGTGACCGTCTATGGTCAGCTCAGCGGAACAGCCACTGCCACCGATGAGGAACCACTTGCGAGAAACTCCTCGAGCAAGTTCGACAGTGGACGCTCATTCGTCAACAAGTTCTGGAATGCAGCCCGGTTCGCCCTGGCAAGAAGCGAATCCCCGGGAACGGTCGATTCTCTGAAGTCCCTGGGAATCATCGATCGCTGGATGCTCTCTCGGATCCACCGTGCCCGCAGGACGATTGATGCCGCCATTGATTCCTATCAGTTCAATACCTGTGCGGAGGCCGTCTACGATCTCGTGTGGAGGGATTTCTGTGACTGGTATCTCGAATCCATCAAGCCGACCGTTGCAGATGACGCCGCCCAGAGGCAGGTGCTGCTGACATCGCTTGATGTCATCTCGCGTCTTCTTCATCCGATATGCCCCTTCGTCACCGAAGCACTCTGGCCACATGTGCAGGCGATGGGATCGCCCGGCCTGCCCGAACTGGGCATCAAGCCCTCCGATTCTGTCTCTCTCGCCTCCTGGCCGGAGACGGATGGACTTCATGACGAAGAGGCCGAGCAGCAGTTCGAGCGGATCAAGGAAATCGTCAATTCCATAAGACGTGCCCGTGCAGATCATGATGTACCGCCTCGCACGAAGCTGACCATGGCCATGCCAGCCTCGCTCCGCAGCGTCATCGATCCGGTTCAACCCGCCATGCTCGCCATGTGCACGCTGGAGAAGATCATCGATCTCGGTGACGAAGATGGAATCCAGGTCCATGTGGAGGGTCAGATCATCCATCTGCTTGGTGGCGACGATGAAGTCGACGCCGAAAGCGAACGGGCTCGATTGCAGGACAGGATCTCCGAACTCCGGAAATCCATCGGCGCATTGAAGGGTCGGCTTGGAAATCCAGGCTATGTCGAGAAGGCTCCGGCCCACCTCGTCGAGGAGACGAGGAAGACACTCGAACAAAGCGAAGCGGATCTGGTCACTGCGGAAGATTCACTCCGGAAGCTTGGAGCCTGATGGCCATTCGGACCCTCATCCTGACGCTCATGATCCTGATCGGTCTCATGGTCGGATGCCAGCAGCAGCCCGTCCGTTCGGAAACGACACTGGCTGTCGCTGATGACGACCGATTCAACGGTGACGAGACCATTGTTCGCGACTGGACTTTTCTGGGTATCGAAGGAACGCAGATTCGAACTCGTCATTGGGACATCCGCACGACGATGCGAAGCGAGCGATTCAAGCAGATCCTCCCAGCGTTCTACGAGATGGCTCTGGACCAGTACCAGAACGCCTTCGGAGTCGAACTGCCGCCACCTGAGAGATCACTGGAGACCTATCTGTTCGCCGATCGAAGACAATGGAAGAACAAGACGCGCATGATACTGCCCGACAAGGCCTCTTCATTTGAGGGCCTCGGCAGAGGCGGCTTCACCACCAATGGAATCGCGGTCCTCTACGATATCGATGGATATGGCTGGCACCGCGATACCCTGGCGCTCGGCTCTCATGAGGGATGGCACCAATATGTCCAGACGACCTTCAAGGACCAGCTTCCCGCCTGGCTTGATGAAGGCATTGCCACGACGATGGAGGGATTCTCCTGGCGACGAGGCATCAAGTTCCGCCCCGAAGCCAATCGCGAACGATGGTCTCGCCTCTGCGAATGCATCAACAAGGATCGACTCCTCCCACTCGAGAGCCTCCTGTCCGCTCATCCAGAGAACTTCCTCAATGGACAGAAGCAGACGCTCCTCGACTACTACGCCCAGATCTGGGCTCTGACCCGATACCTGCAGTCGGCCGACGATGAGAAATATCGCGACAAGGTCGGAAACATCCTGATGCTCGCCGCTTCCGGCGATATGTATCGACAACTGCTTCGATCCGATCAACTGTCACCAAGACATCGGAAGATGATCGAGGATGACGGCGATACCGGCATGGCGATTCTGGAGGTGTTCATCGAACCCGATTCGGCACAACTGGAGGAATCCTTCCATGACTGGTGCTATTCCATCTGCAGAATGCAGCGCTGAAGAATCGATCCATGCCCTTCAGAGGCCCGGCAGGGCTTCTCCGGTCGCGCTCTATACTGGGTTTCGCGAACTTCCAAATCCTGCGGACCAGCACCATGCCTGAATCGATCAGCATCAGAACCGCCACGGCAAGCGACATCTCCATGTTGCAGGATTTGTTCTGCGCCGGAATATACGAAGGCGATGTGAGAATCAACGACACCGGTGCCGACATCGACAATCTGATGGCAGGCTATTTCAGCGACGAGGGCCGCAGCAGTTTCTGGGTGGCCGAATCCTCGGAACAACTCGTTGGAATGATTGGCGTGCAATGTGTTCTCGATGATGTCGCGGAGATCCGACGACTACGAGTCCATGATGATTTTCGTCGTCGGGGAATTGGCAAGCAGTTGCTCGATCATGCGGTGAAGTTCTGTCGCACACAGGACTACATGAAGATCGTCCTCGATGTCAGAGTCGAACGGGATCCGGCCATCCATCTCTTCGAGCAAGCGGGTTTCTTCCTGGCGAAGACACGCGAGGCTGATGGCCACAAGACGCTCGACTTCTACGTCGACCTGTACACCGATCCTGCGACCAGAGGCTGACGCCGTGCATCGCGGACATGGAATAAAAAGACAATGCCGCACATGAAGTACGGCATTGCCTTGAAAAGCGGGTGAACGGACTCGAACCGTCAACATTCAGCTTGGAAGGCTGACGCTCTACCATTGAGCTACACCCGCGTAGAGATGAGACATTCTACACACTCGGCGTGCAGGCCGTCCATGAAGGCATTTACCACGACCCAAATTACGATTTCGGACCAGAATTCGACCATCTTCCACAAACCATCACGTTGAGCACGAGGCTTCGGACGGGTAGACTCATGCTCCGATGAGCTCCGAACACTCTTCTGAAGGCGACGGTCATCCGCTGCATCCGCTCCAGCGATCCTGGAAGCGAATCATTATCCGCATCCTCATGATTCTCGCGGTGGTCGGCGTGATCGCCATTGCGTACATCTACCTGCTGGAACCCTACATGGGATCCATCGAGGCCTATGTGAAGTCCCTTGGACCATGGGCTCCACTGGCCTTCATAGCAATCTTCTTCATCTGCACCTTCCTGTTCCTGCCCGAATCCATATTCAGCATTGCCGCCGGCACTCTCTTTGGACTCTGGATGGGATGGATCTGGGTCGTGGTCGCAGGCTTCATTACCGCCTGCCTGGTCTTCTTGTTCGTGCGACTCTGTGTTCGCGATCGAATCAACCGCCTGATGAAGCGGTACCCCAAGGGCTATGCGGTCGAAGAGGCCATGGGGGAATCCGGCTTCAAAATCATGTTTCTGCTGCGACTGGCACCAGTGAACTACTCGCTCCTGAACTACATGGGAGCCGTGAGCCCCTGCCGGTTCAGACCGTTCATGTTTGCATGCATTGGAATGATTCCAGGCAATTTTTCAGGCGTCTACATGGGGTACGTCGCACGGCATACCTCCGATCTGGCCAAGCACATTCAGGAGAACGGCCGCAGCCTTCCCCATGGTGACAGCCTGGCTCGTGAGATAACGATCTACGGCGGACTGGTCGTGGCCATAGTTGCCAGTGCCGTCGTTGCCAGAGTGGCTCTGAAGGCCATTCACAAGGAGACTCAGCGACAAAAGAGTCTCAAAGATCGCCAATCCGGCTATTCCGCCCAGAAGGCCTGATAAGTCCATAAACAGCAGTTGATTGGGGCTTGATACCGGGTTAGGGTAATACTGAGGCCACTCATACCATTTGTGGCATGCGGAGAGATGAGAGCGCCCCCTGGCGTCAGAGGGCCCTCTTCGGGAGAGTTAAAGGGAGATCCGTTCTATGTTTTTCAAGACCCCAATTTGCGTCTTGTCCGTTTTGGCATTCTCAGCTGGCGTTATGGGCCAGAACCAATTCGGCTGGCAACCATCAGTCGATCTGGTGGAGATTCCATCTTTGGATTTCGATGCACTTGCCGCCGAGGACATCACACGTGAAGAGGCTGGAATGGCACCCCGCTACGCCATCCCGAACAAGGTCACGCAGGGACCCGCCTATGGCGGAACATGGACTCAGCCTGACGCCGACACCTGGCTCTGGGAGCTCAGGGTCGCATCCCCAGGCAGCCTCTCGATCAACCTGGCATTCGAACACTTCATCATGCCCGAAGATGCCGTGATGACCATCAGCTCTCATGATGGACGCTTCTCCCTGCCCCCACTGACGATAGACAACAACAATCCCGACGACGAGTACTGGACTCCCCCGGTGCCCGACTCCGAAATCAAGATCTCCATCGAGATGGATGCCAAGGTTCGACCAATGGTCGAGAACGGCATCATTCTGACCAGTATCAACGTTGGCTATCGCGGCTTCTACGATGGCGCGTTCGATGTAGAGGATCGATCAGGCTCCTGCAACTACGATGTGGAATGCAGCGAGACGGCCGGCTGGGAGAATCAGATCCCCTGCGTAGCCGTGATCTCGACTGGTGGATCCACCTTCTGCACGGGATTCATGGTCAACAATCAGCGGAATGACCGCGAGCCCCTGTTCATGACCGCCAATCACTGTGGCATCAACTCCGGGAACGCCGCGTCGCTCGTCACGTTCTGGAATTACCAGGACTCCGCCACAGATCCACTGGACTGCCCGGGCAACAGCGTGGACAGTGGCCCTCTGGATCAATTCCTGAGTGGTTCGCAGTTCCTGGCGTCGTATGCCCCATCCGATTTCACCATCGTCAAACTCAACGAATCCCCACCCCAGGAATGGGAAGTCTCCTTCTGCGGCTGGAGTGCGGAGGATGTCATCAGCGACTATTCAGTCGCCATCCATCACCCCAGCACCGACTACAAGCGATGGTCCATCGACTATGAACCATCCGAGATCTACGGCTACAACGAGCCGGGCACCACGCACCTTCGAATTCTCGACTGGGACCTGGGCACCACGGAACCTGGTTCATCCGGTTCCCCTCTGTTCGACCAGAACTTCCGGGTCATCGGCCAGCTTCACGGCGGTTTCGCCGCCTGCGGCAACGATCTTGAAGACTGGTATGGCCGCATCGCGGTCTCGTGGGACAACGGCCTGCAGCCCCATCTGGACCCGGACAACACGGGCAATCGCCTCTGCGACACGCTTTCGGGAGCAGGACTCTCGGTGACACCAGCAGGAACCGTCGTGCACCTCTGTGAATCAGGCTGCTCCAACCCAAGCCCGAGCCAGACCGTCTACACGATCACCAACAATTCCCCTGAACCCATTGACTGGTTCGCCGTGGTCTATGGTGACACCGTGCCGATCGGCGTTCCCTTTGGCACTGTACAGCAGCCAAATTCCGGCACACTTCAGGCTGGCGAATCGACCGATATCGTCTTTGCCGTCGATATCTCGCTGGGCCTTGCTGACGGCACCTATGCCGCCAGTGTCAGGATCACCGATGAGACCAACGGTGTCGACATCAGTCGTGAACACATCCTCGAGATCGGAACCACTCTGGCTTCCGTCACTCCGGAATTCGGATTGACCGCCGGTGGACCTGTCGGCGGACCCTTCTCCGCTACCCAGGAGTACACCATCACGAGCCAACGACCCACGGCGACGACCATCATGGTCGGTTCCAGCGATGCCTGGATCGAGATCGACACCACTGAGGTCAACCTCTCTGGCATCGGAGACACGGCCACTGTGACCGTCGGCTACTCGAGCAGCTCCTCGGATCTAACCGCAGGCATCTACAACGGTGCCGTGACCTTCACGAACATGACCGATCCCGAGATGCCGACCATCTCTCGTGACGTCATGCTCGATGTCGGCAGATACACCTATGTCTCAACGGACACGCCGCTGAGCATCGAGGACAACAGTGAATTCACGAGCACCATCAACGTTCCCGATGCCTACTGCATCGGCGACATCGATGTCGTCATGGATATCACCCACACCTTCATAGGCGACCTGGAGGTCGTTCTCACATCACCATCGGGAACAAGCGTCTTCCTGCACAATGGCTCCGGCGGAAGCAGCTCCGACATCTTCACCACCTACGACGATGATGGCAATGGAACACTTCCTGATGGCCCCGGTGAACTCAACGACTACTACACCGAGGCAAGCCCCGGCAACTGGGCACTTCTTGTCAGGGATAATGCCGGCGGCGATGTCGGAACGCTCAACGGATGGTCGCTCAAGGTCGCTTCAACAGGCGATTCATGTCCTCCAAGCTGCCAGGATGTCGCCACATCGACGGATGCCGACGCGGCTGTCGAAGTACAGCTCGTAGGCGCTTCGGTCGAGGGCAATCCACTCGACTACATCATCACCTCGCTTCCAAACGACGGAACCCTCAGTGATCCCAACGGCGGCTCCATCACGCCTCCGTATACACTTGCCAGCGGTGGAAGCCGTGTTGTCTACACCCCTGACGCCGGCTTCATCGGGTCGAACATGTTCACCTACAGAGTCAACGATGGCGCTCAGTCCGAAGAGGCCATGGTCACCATCAACGTGGGCCAGCTGCCCAACCCCGACAACTGCAGCGATGCGACCCTGGTCGGCAACGGCAGCTACGACTTCGACACGACCGATGCGACCACGGATGGGCCATCACATGGCGAATGCGAGTTCGATGGCCAGACCTACTTCGACATCTGGTACGAATATGTCGCCTGTGACGACGGGTCGCTGACGGTCAGCACCTGCGGCACTGCGGACTACGACACGGATCTCGTCGTCTACTCCAACACCGACTGCAACAACCTCCAGCTGCTGGGTTGCAACGACGATGGAGACGGCTGCGAGAACTACTCGTCGCTGATCTCCGTTCCCGTGACTCGCGATCAGACGTATCTGATCCGTGTCGGTGGCTGGGATGACAGCAGTTTCGGCACCGGAACCATTCTCATCGACGGGCCACAGACGGGCTGCGACGAGGAACCAGAATGCCCGGCCGACCTCGATGGCGACGGCACAATCGGCGTGAACGATGTCCTCCAGCTGATTAGCAGCTGGGGCACACCAGATGGAGACGTCACTGGAGACGGCACTACGGATGTCGCGGACATCCTGGCGATCCTCGATGCCTATGGCGAGGACTGCTGATCGTCCCGATCGATCGCTTGCTCATTCAAGGGCTCCGGCACATGCCGGGGCCCTTTTTCATGCGCACATGCTGATACCATGAGCGATTCCCCGAAACACAAGGCAGCGCATGGCGTTCAGACGACGCTTGCATCGCCCGTGCTTCGTATCAATCCATGAACAAGCGAAGGCACGACAACCAGGCGTCATTGAACCAGTCAACGGTATTCCATGACTGGTGGCCGCTGGCTGCCAGCTGGGGACTGATGGGCCTTGAAATGCCATGCATCAGTGTCGTGGTCGGAAACCTGCCGAATCCAGAGACCATGCTGGCGGCATTTGGTGGGATCGCCTTTCCGCTAGGACTGCTCGTCGAGGCCCCGATCATCATGATGCTGGCGGCTTCGACGGCACTGAGCCGCGATTCCGATTCATTCAGACGACTCCAGAGATTCATGACATGCCTCGCGGTTCTACTGACCGTACTTCATGCACTGCTGGCCTTCACTCCCTTGTGGGAATGGGTCGTCGTTCCGGCTCTGGACATACCCGACATGGTCCAATCACCCGCCAGAGAAAGCTTCGCATGGCTGCTCCCCTGGACATGGGCCATCGCGGATAGACGATTCAGGCAAGGTCTCCTGATCCAATTCGGCATGAAGCAGGTGATCGTCTTCGGCACCGGTATTCGACTCATCGCAACCATCGGAACATTGCTGATTCTGGCCGCCAACGAGGTCCCGGGCGCCACACTGGCTTCAGCATCACTGTCGGTGGGCGTCATCGTCGAAGCGGTCTATGTTCGTTTTCGAAGCCGATCGGTGGTGGACGGACCGCTGCGATCGTCACCACCGGCCGAAAGACCACTCGTGCTCCGCAGACTTCTCAAGTTCTACATCCCCCTCGCGCTGACCCCCATCCTCATCCTGGCCGCCCAACCCATTGGCGCCGCAGGCATGACTCGAATGCCCAATCCACTCGAATCGCTGGCCGTATGGGCTCCACTTGGTGGACTGATCTTCCTCCTTCGTAGTTCAGGTATCGCCTACAACGAGGTCTGCATACGGCTCGGTGATCTCAAGGATTCCTATCTCCAACTGAAACGATTCGCCTGGATTACTGGCGGGCTCTTCGCGGCACTGCTTGCCCTTCTGGCAGCAAGTCCACTGGCTCATTTCTGGCTTGAGCAGGTGGTTGGCCTCGATGCGGAACTCGCATCTCTGGGCACCAGAGCCATCTGGCTTGCCGTCCCCATTCCGCTTCTGACCTTCCTCCAATCGCTTTATCAGGGCCTCCTGGTGAATGCCCATCAGACAAGACCCATCACTGAAGCCGTCTGCTGTTATCTGGGCATAACGGTGGCTGGAATGGTCGCGGGAGTCGTTTTTGGATCTGTTACAGGGCTTTATGTGGCTCTTTTGACATATACGGCCGCAAATCTGGCACAAACAGTCTGGTTGTACATACGATCAAAGCATCTAATGAGACCCCCCCCTCAGATCAATGAACGTGAACATTGAGCCTCATTTCATGTAGAACCTTGTTTTTGATCCCTTCCATGCATGAAACCGGGGTTAGACTAAAAGACCGTTGTACTCAGATACAAAGACTAATCGTTAAGAGAGAGCTTGAAGTATGAACATTAAACACGCATGGCTTGCCCCACTAGCCGGCTCAGCTGTATTGCTGAGCGTCTCCCTTTCATATGGCGGTGAAGACTACTGCGATGTGATCGGACCCGACATCATCACCTACAAGGTCGCTGATGCATTCGGCAGCTGGGATCTCGAATACTACGGAAACGATGATGGCATCAACGGCTTTGCCTTCGGTACCACTTCCGGAAACCCAGGCGATGCAGAAGCCGAGTGGGCTCGAAGTGGCGATGGGACCAAGTCGCCAGTCATCGCCCAGAACATCTATCGAATCAAGGACAATCGATTCGAACAGATCGGACTGAGCTGGCTCAAGCACTCCTTCTGTGCCGTCAGTGAAACCATGTGCGACTGCCAGAGCACCAGTTGTGACACGCTTGGAATCGGATGTGCGGATACCTACTGGGCCGACCTCAACGCGGATGCCGAAGCACCGCGATCGGAAATCAATCCCACTACTGGTGATTTCGTCTACCCGTTCTTCCAGAGCCCTTGCGGATCCTTCTCCATGAGGGGCAAGCTGCAGATCAAGAATGAAGACAACGACCCATCACTCAACCCGGGTGGGGCCTACATTCTCGAAGGCCAGTATGTCGCCGCCAACACCGATGAGCAGTTTGCCGCAGGTGACGAATACGATTTCGGCCTTCAATACAACAACGTCAGCTATCGCTATGTGAAGTTCAGCTCGCCTACAGCGAGCCAACCAATCGGATCGACAGTCGTCATGACACCCGCCATTCAGGCGTGGGCCGACGCCTCTGGTGCAACGATCACTGAAGTCTGGACACCCGAGGCCGATGACGATCTTGGGCTGATGCATGTCGGCTTCCTGGTGACAGACAATGGCGATGGCACATGGCACTATGAATATGCCGTGCACAACCAGAACTCCCATCGAGCCGGACGCCTCTTCAGCGTGCCGGTACCAAGTTCCGCCACGATCACGAACGTCGATTTCCATTCCCCGTTCTATCACTCATGCGAGCTGGTACAGAATGGTGACTGGGAGTATGAAATAGCCGATGGCGCCATCACCTGGAGCACTGACAGGGAAGAAGACAACGAGTGGGCCAACGCGCTCATCTGGTCATCCGTCTACAACTTCAGATTCGATGCGAATGTGGGCCCAGGCGAAGTCGCCGCCCAGATCGGCTTCTGGAGAATGGGTGACGCCGATGATCCGGATGCCGTGGAAGTACTCATCAGCGGCCCTGAAGCCAACGATTGCCCAGCAGACCTCGATGGCGACGGCACCGTTGCCGTCAACGATATTCTTGTTCTGATCGGAGCCTGGCAGACGCCTGCAGGCGACATCGATGGTGATGGCACCACCGGCGTCAACGACATCCTGATCCTATTGGACCAGTTCGGCAACGACTGCTGATACATCCGAACAAGATCACATGAAACACCGGGACGCGGCCTCAGGCCGCGTCCCGCTTGTTTTTATTGGCAAAAGGTTTGTTCGCCGATTTAATCTTTTTATAGACAAATGGCAGTATTCTCATAGGAGAATCAAAATCGAAGTAGAGTTGGATCGTCTGTATCCTCCGGCTGTTGTCAGCATTACGGTGGAGCATGAGAAAAGCGATCGTCAACAGGACAGAAATCTAATTCGTCTATCCGACACAACAGATGTACTGGAACAAGCTATGAACAAGCACCGTGGATTCACACTCGTCGAACTGCTCGTTGTC